>Ga0315295_10000847_pt1 | contig 26152 bp, 17 predicted proteins | sample YL17G14_0_MG_FD_204453 | JGI IMG/M metagenome (GOLD analysis project Ga0315295, IMG submission 204453) | Sediment microbial communities from Yellowstone Lake, YNP, Wyoming, USA - YL17G14_0 | ecosystem: Environmental > Aquatic > Freshwater > Lake > Sediment | place: USA: Wyoming | collected... | reverse complement strand
TGCCGCGCATGGACGAGCTGCCCACCGACGTGGACGGCACGCGGCACGCCCGCTACTGGATCGAGGCCGCGAACGGCGTGGTGCTGCGCATGGCGCTCATCGCGCTCGTGCTCGGCCGCGCCGAGTAGTCTCCGGCCCGGATGCAGGCGGGGCGGGCCTCCACGGTCCGCCCCGCTTCGCTTGCGCGACGGGCCGGGACTCGGGGTCTCCGGGCGGCATCGATACCTGCCTGGGCGACCGGGCCCGACCTGGTCAGCGGGCCGGCGCACCCCCCGCTCTCGTCGCCGTCGACCCGCGGGACGCCGGCCCGCGGTCACGCTCCTTCTCCGCGGGGATCAGCTTCAGCTCCTCGAGGTTCCTGAGGTCGGCCACGCGCTCGGGCGGGTAGCCCATCTCCTCGAACGGCATCACGCCCTTCTCCTTCGGGGCGTGACAGGACTCGCACTTCAGCGCGTCCTTCTGGATCGAGTGGTTCAGCATGAGCGTGGCGTCCTGCCGCATCCACTTCGGCTCGAGCCTTCCCGAGAACGGGATGGTCCAGCCCTTCGAGATGCCCATGTAGTGCATGAAGGCGTCCATCATGTAGGCCTTGAACATCGGGCCGTACATCATCTTGATGATGGGATCGTCGAGCGCCTTGAGCACCGCGTCCTTCGGCCTGCCCTGCTCGTAGTACACGTTGTAGTCGAAGGGCATCAGCATCCCGCCGAAGGGGCCCTGGTTGCCCATGTCCTCGTACATCTTCGCGTTGAAGCGCTTGAAGGGCGCGATCTTCGACTTGCCCGTCCGGGCGATGGGCCGGAACGTGCGCTCGTAGTACGCGGCATAGTCGAAGTCCTTGAACGCCGAGTCGGGGTGCGTCGTGAAGGCGCGGTAGAGGTTCAGGCCGTTCGGGTTGTCGCCCAGCGCGCCGGCCATGAACGTGCCGTCGCCGTTGTGCCAGCGGTAGGTGATGGCCTCCCCGGGCTTGCCGCTGCGCAGCAGGTCCCGGTAGATCCAGATGCCCTCCTCCTCGTTGAACTCGGGCTCGGTCCAGTCGCGCAGCACCACGTTGTCGTCGGTCAGGTGCGTGATGTGGCAGGTCTCGCAGTGCATCCTGTCGGTGTGCGCGTTGAGGAAGGCGCGCTGCGGCTTGCCCTGCACGTGCGGGGTCAGGCCGTGGCACTTCTCGCAGGAGACCTCGACGCCGGGCAGGTCGTTGGAGACGAGGTCGGTGCCGCGCGTGCCGCGCGCGATGAGGTGCCCGTGCGACTCGTGGCAGTCGAGGCACTGCATGCCGGCGGCGTAGTGCACGTCGGCGCCGCGCGTGGGATTGCCGCGCTTGGCGCCGGGGTGCAGCAGGCGCTTGTTGATGTAGCCGAGGTTCTGTGCGGCCGTGTTGCCGGGGTACATGTCGCCGCCGTGGTTGTGCTCGTGGCAGCGCAGGCAGTTGTCCGAGGTGGGCCTCACCACCGCCAGCGCCGCCTTCATGCTGCGATCCTGGTTCCAGCGGTGCTTGCCGTTGGCGTCCTTGACGACGTACTTCAGGTTCATGTCGTAGGCCGCCGAGTGGCAGATGAGGCAGTCCATCGACTCGAACTCCTCCCGCACCGGCGAGTAGCCCGGGAACATCGTGCCGCTCATGGGGCCGTACTGGCCGCCGGGATGGCACTGGCCGCAGCCGTCGCTGCGCAGCTCACCGTGCTTGGTCTTCACGAGCGTGGCCCAGCCGGTCCAGGTGAAGGAGCCGGGGATGCCGCAGGCCCGGTCGATCTTGCCCATGGGGATGCCCTGCACCAGCTTCCCGTCGAAGCCGTACGTGTTGAAGCCCGACATCTTGTTCAGGCCGAAGTGGACGCTCCGCTGGATGTTGTCCCTGAGGCTCGCGGTCTCGTAGCCGCCGTGGCCATTCTTGACGCGGATGGTCGCGTGGCAGCGCAGGCAGGTCTTCGGCCCTTCGTAGGAGCGGATGCCGGCCTTGCGGAAACGCTCGATGTGCGCGAACCCGGCGCGCCGGTCGAACGTGCGCACGCCGGAGGCCAGTTGCCGCACGACCGCCGAGTAGACGGCCGGGTTCTTCGCGGTCGTGTCCACGCTCACGTAGGTCGCGAACCTCGACTGCAGGTCGGCCGCCAACTGCTCGAATTCCCGATCCGAGACCCTCTGCACCGGGTAGGCGATGCGCTCCGGGCGGTGCACATACGGGATCACCAGGTTGACGAGGCGCGAATAGCTCGCCCACAGGCCCACGACGAGCACGATCAGCAGGACGACGATGCGCAGCGTCCAGCGCTGGCGCCGCGTCATGGTCAGGTTCTGCCAGGTCTCCTTCAGTTTCCCGAGCATCCTAGGCACCTCCAGCCGGCCGGCGGGCACCCGCGGCGTCCTGCCGCGCCGGCTGCTTGATCAGGGGAAGCCCGGCCTCCTCGGCCAGGCGCGCGCGCTCGGCGGGCTCGATCCTCTCGCCCGTGACGCGCTCGTATTCGAGCGGGTGAGCCACCACCATCTCCTCCCGCGTGATCCGTCCGTCGAGCCACGTCCGGAACCGGTGGAACTGCCCGGGCGAGACGTGGACGTTGTACATGTGCCACACCACGATGGCGCTGATGGCGAGGATGGCCTCGTCGCTGTGAGCGATGTAGGCCATGCCGATCGCCAGGTCGGGGAGCCGGTTGCCGAAGAAGACCGGGAACCACAGCACGAGCCCGGACAGCATCATCACGGGCAGTCCCCAGAACACCGCGAAGTAGTCGAACTTCTCGCGGAAGTTGAAACGGTCGTACTCGGGGAGCGTGCGGCGCAGCCCGAGGTAGTAAAGCGAGGTATCGAGGAAGTCGCGCGCGTCCTTCCAGCCCGGCAGCATCGGCCAGGCCTTCGCCACGTCGAAGCGGGCGCGCACGAGCAGCACGGCGATGTAGACCAGATGCCCGAGGCCGTCGGCGATCATGACCGCGGCCGCCGTGCGGTGGATCGCGCGGGCCACCGGGAGCCCGCCGACCAGCGCGTAAACGGCGGCCAGCCAGCGCACCTCCGGGAAACGCATCGGCAGGCCCGTCAGGGCGAGCAGGACGAACGAGCCGAGCAGTGCCCAGTGCTGGACGCGCTGAGCCAGCGTGAGCCTGGTGAACAGCCTGGAACCGGGGCGGGCGTGTGCCATGGCGGTCTCAGTCGATGAGCAGCCGGCGGGTGACGACGAGCGCGGCGCGCGCCACGACCGCCGACCGCGCGCTGGCTGCGCGGAGCCGGCGCCCGAGGGCCGCCAGCAGCAACACCCAGCCGAAACGGCGCTGCATGTCGAGGATGATGCCCCCCACGAGGGCCACCATGGTGCCGCCGGTGAGCAGCAGGAAGAAGCGCTCCTCGAAGAGGAGCAGCGGCTCGCGGTGGATGCGTAGGGTGAGGTGGTTCGCCCCCGACATCGCGAAGTTCATCGTCGCGCCGCGGTGGCACTTGTCCTGGCCGCAGGTCTTCGGCAGGTTCGCGGCGGCGATGCTGGAGGTGGTGTCGTCCTTCGCGAGCACGCGGTGCACGGCGTGGCAGTCCTGGCACACCGCCGTGCCCCGCGCCCCGAAATGAATGGCCTTGTAGTGGAACGAGCGGCGATAGGACGCCACGGCCAGAGGGTCCACCTCGTTGCGCCTCATCATCGCGCGGTCGTCGTGGCAGCCCGCGCACAGGGACATCTTCTCGGTCACCGTCATCTGGCGCTTCACCGGCAGCACCGCGTGCGCCTTTCCGGCGCCGTGGCAGGTCGCGCAGGTCGGGCTGTCGGGGTTCGTGGCGGCCTTGCCCCGCCCGTGCGCGCTCGATCCGAACTCCCGCGCCTGCTTCGCGTGGTCGTAGGGCCGGCCCTGCTTGTCGGTCGCGTGGCAGCCGGCGCCGCAGGAGACCCTCTGTCGGCCGGCCGGGAAGACGTGCGGGAACTCGGCCACGTCGGGGTGGCAGGAGCGGCACGAGAGCCCGCCGTGCGCGGAGGAGGCGAAGGCGATGGTGTCCACGTGCAGGTCGCGCACGGGGCCGTCCGCCGAGTCCTGCACCGCGAAGTTCGCCATGCCGTGGCATTTCAGGCAGCGCCCGATCTCGTTCTCGGCGAAGTGGATCCGCTCGCGGGGCGGATCGTATGGTGCTCCGCGGGTGGGACCGGCGGCGGACAGAAGAAGCAAGGTGAAGGGGACGAGCATCCTCGCCCCCTTCACCGCACGCACCTGCTTCACTTCCCGGACGGCCACGATCGAGGACCTCCCACCGATACGAGCCGGATGCGGTCGGAAGGATTCGCGATTCCCGGGCATCTGCCCAAGGCCCCGGATGAGGGGAACCACGGGGCCGGATACCGAGGGTGGCCAGATTAGATGCCCTGCGTCCTTTCGGCAACGTCCGGCGGGGAGCCCCCATTCCGTCAGTAAGGCCTGGGGGGAAAAGGAAAAGCACCTTGCTGACCGCTCGGAGAGCGGCTAAGAAGGGTTGAGCGCTCAAACCCAACCTTCACCAGCGAGGTGCACGGATGACCCTACGCTCGGGATGCCTGCCGTTTCAAGTGGATGTGGTGGACGAAGCCGCCGGCGTGACCGCGCTGGCGGGTGTGCCGTTGGTGATCGAGGCGTTCCGGCGCTGGGGGCTGGGGGCGGCGGTGCGGCAGCGGGTGCGGCTCAAGCGGCGGCGGCGGGGGCACGACGAGGCGAGTTGCGTGGAGACGCTGGTGGCGCTGCTGGCGGCGGGCGGGGAGAGCGTGGACGACGTGCGGGTGCTGCAGGCGGACGCCGGGCTGCGCCGGTTGTGGGGACGGGAGCGGTTGCCGGCGGCGGCCACGCTGCGGCGCTTCCTCAATGCCTGTCACGATCCGGCGGCGGAGCGGGAGCGGGGCGTCCACCGCGCGTACATCCCGCGGGAGACGGCCGGGGTGCGGGGACTGGATGCAGTGCAGGAGCGTCTGCTGGCCGAGCTGCAGCGGCGGGCACCGCAACCGTGCGCGACGTTGGACGTGGACGCGACGGTGATCGTGGCGGAGAAGCGCACGGCGCTACCGCTGTACGAGGGTGGGCGGGGCTACCAGCCCCTGGGGGTGTGGTGGGCGGAGTCGGGGGTGTGGGTGACGAGCCAGTTCCGCGACGGCAACGTGCCGGCGCAGAGCGGGGTGCTGGAGCAGGTGCAGCAGGCGGTGGCGCGGCTGCGACGGCTGGGGCTGACCCGCTTCGCGGTGCGCAGCGACTCGGCCGGCTACCAGCACGTGCTGCTGGACTGGTTGCGGGAGCAGGGCCTCCCGTTCGCGATCAGTGCGGACATGAACCGGGAGATGCAGGCGGCGATCGCCGCCCTGCCGGAGGCGAGCTGGCAGCCGTTCCGTCAGTGGCGCCAGGCGGAGCTGGTGCACGAGGACCGCGAGTGGGCCGAGGTGGTGTTCGTCCCGGATGCCGAGGGACACGGCGGGCGACTCGACCGCTACCTGGTGATCCGGGCTCGCCCGCGCCAGTTGCCGTTGTTCGCCGACGGGGCGGCGTACCACTACTACGCCACGGTGACCAACCGCTGGGGCTGGGACGGCGAGCGGCTGCTGCGCTGGTCGCACGAGCGCTGCGGCAGCATCGAGCCGGCGCATGACGTGCTGAAGAACGAGCTCGGCGGCGGGGTGCTGCCCAGCTACCGCTTCGGTGCCAACGCCGCCTGGTGGCAGCTGGTGGTGTTGACGGCGAACCTGCTGGTGGCGCTCAAGCGCCTGGCGCTCCCGGCCGCCTGGTCCCTCCTGCGGCCGCGCCGGCTGCGCTTCCTGCTGTTCGCCCGGGCCGGACGGATCGTGCAGCACGGCCGGCGACTCATCCTGCGGCTGGCGCGCGATCATCCGGGCAGCGCGGCGTTCCTCGCCGCCCGCCCACTGCTGGCGGGCTGACCCCCTCCGAGATCGGTCCAGGAAGGCCGCGGGGGAAAACCGGCTTCGCGCGTCTCGCCGAGCTGCGCGACCGGGCCTGCGGCCAAGTCCACCCCAACGCGAGCCACTTCACACGAGCCCGGCGCCGACCTCCACCCCCGAAAACACCGCTCTTGCCCCTGCCGCCAAGCCTTACTGACGGAATAGGGGGTGCGCGGACCGGCCCTCGAGTTGCCCGCCGAGGCCGCTGTGTCTAGCATGGGCGACACGTCGCGACTCCCGCCCACGAGGTGCCAATGGCCGAGTTGACTGGATTCCCACCGCTGGTGGATCTGAAGGACGACACCCCGCGCCGGGCCGTTGCGACACGTGACGAGGCCGAGGAGCGCGCCTTCCTCGACCACCTGCGCCGCGGTGTGGTGGGCTCGGACGCCACCATCCGCACGCCCGAGGGGGAGAAGCCGCTCCTCTACTTCGACTACATCGCCTCGGGGCGCTTCCACCGCGCCGTCGAAGATGAGCTGGCTACGCGCGTGCTGCCCTTCATGGCCAACACGCACACGGAGTCCTCCTACACGGGCCTGCTCATGACGCGCTACTACGAAGGCGCGTTCCGCCGCATCGGCCGCTACCTGAACGCGGGGCCCGACGACGTGCTCATCCCCGTGGGCTCGGGCTCCACCGGGGCCGTGAACCGGCTCATCAACATCCTCGGCCTGCGCCTGCCCTCCCAGCTCGAGGACCGCTACCACCTCTCGCGTCTGATCCCTGCCGAAGAGCGCCCGGTGATCTTCCGCAGCCACATGGAGCACCACAGCAACGACATCACTTGGCGCGAGACCGTCGCGGAGACCGTGTACGTCAACTTCGACGAGCACGGGCGCGTGAGCCTCGAGCACCTCGACCGCCTGCTCGGGGCCTTCGAGGACCGGCCGGTCAAGATCGGGACGTTCTCGGCGGCCTCGAACGTGACCGGCATCCTCAACGACACCGCGGCGATCGCGCGCGTGCTGCACGCGCATGGGGCGTCCGCGTTCTTCGACTACGCCGCCTCGGGTCCCTACGTGGACATCGACCTGCATCCGCGGAACGGGGCACCCGGCGAGGCCGGGTCGGGCACCCTCGACGAGGCCGCGGCCAAGGACGCGGCGTTCTTCTCGGTGCACAAGTTCCTGGGCGGGCCGCGCACGCCGGGGCTGTTGGTCGCGAATCGGCGGCTGTTCACGAACCGGGTGCCTTCGGAGCCGGGCGGCGGGACGGTGCTCTACACCTCGCCGACCGACCACGTCTACCTGCCCGACTACTTCCACCGCGAGACGGGCGGCACGCCGCCCATCGTGGGCAGCATCCAGGCGGGGCTGGCCTTCGACCTCAAGCACTCGATCGGCGCGGAACGCATCCTGCGCGTCGAGCACGGCTACCTGCGGCGCGCGCTGGCGGAGTGGACCCGCAACCCCGACCTCGAGATCCTCGGCAACCTCGAGCCCGAGCGTCTCGGCGTGGTCTCGCTCATCTTCCGCGGGGTGCACCACAATCTGGCGGCGGTCCTGCTCAACGACTTCTTCGGCATCCAGGTGCGTGGCGGCTGCATGTGCGCGGGTCCCTACGGGCACGAGCTGCTGCACATCGACGAGCAGGTCTCCCTGACCATCCGGCGGCAGCTCGTCGAGGGGCACATCGGCGTGAAGCCCGGCTGGGTGCGCATCTGCTTCTCGCCGGTGACGGGGGAGGACGAGTTCCAGACCCTCCTCGAGGGTGTGGACTTCGTCTCGAAGCGTGGCCGGGACTTCCTCGACCGCTACTCCCTCGACGACCACACGGGCGAGTGGCGGCGCACGGGCTGGGAGGCCGCCAGCCGGTAGGTCGCGGCCCCGCGGCCGTGCATCCTGCAACCTGCGGCCCCTGCGCCGGCCCCCTCCCGGGGGAGGCACCCGCGACCTTCTCCTGTCGCGTGGTGCGCCTGCTGGCGTACAATTGGTTGCTGGATCACCGACCCGCCTTTCTGACCCCGAGCAGGAGGCTGCCCCCATCTCTGGAACGCATCCCTGCACCCGCATCCGATGGGCCGCCGCACTGCTGGGCGCACTGCTCGTCTTTGCCGGCACCCGCGGCGAAGCCGCCGAGACCGCACTCCAGTTCAACGGCTCGAGCCAGTACGTGACCTTCGGCCAGGCTCCGGCGCTGGGGCTGTCCTCGTTCACCCTCGAGGTCTGGTTCCGCCGCGACGGGACCGGCCAGACGGCCAGCTCGGGCTCGGGCGGCGTCACGGCCGTGCCGTTGCTGACGAAGGGGCGTGGCGAGGCGGACGGCAGCACCGTGGACATGAACTGGTTCCTCGGCATCCGCGCCAGCGACAACGTGCTGTGCGCGGACTTCGAGGAGGGCACGGGGCAGACGAGCCCGGGACTCAACCATCCGGTCGCAGGGGTGACGCCCATCCAGAACGGGATCTGGCACCACGCCGCGGCCGCCTTCGACGGCACCACCTGGCGGCTCTGCCTGGACGGCAACCTGGAAGGGACGGTGAGCGTCGGAGCGGGCCGCCTGCCGCAGTGGCAGAGCGTGCAGCACGCGGCGCTGGCGAGCGCGCTCAACTCGACCGGTGCGGCATCGGGCTACTTCCAGGGTGTCCTCGACGAGGCGCGCGTCTGGGATCACGCCCGCAGCCAGACCGCGATCCACGACAGCCTGGGGCTCGTGCTCACGGCGGCGCCCGGTCTCGTGGCGCGCTGGGGGATGAACGAGGCCGCGGGCGATACCGCCCACGACTCGGTCGCGGCGACGCACGGCTCGGCGCGGAACGGCCCAGCGTGGGTGCCGGGCGCGCCGCTCGGGCCGCCGAACGACCCGCCGGCGGCGCCCTGGCTGGTCGAGCCCGAGACCGGAGCCACCGGCGTGACGGTGCCCGCGCCACTCCGCGTGGTGGTGAGCGATCCCGAGGCCGACGATCTCACCGTGAGTTTCTACGGACGTCCGCTCACCACGCCGCCACCGGGAGCGGACTTCAGCCTCATCCTGCTGCCGGACACCCAGTACTACACGGCGCAGATGAACGGTGGCTCGAGCGCCACGTTCAAGGCGCAGACGCAGTGGATCCTGCAGAACCGCCTGAGCCGCGGCATCGCCGCCGTCGTGCACCTCGGCGACATCGTGAACGACGGCGAGAGCATTCCCGTCGAGTGGCAGCGCGCGGACACGGCGCTGAAGGTGCTGCAGGACCCGGAGGCCACGGAGCTGCCCGACGGCCTGCCCTGCGCCCTGTGCGTGGGCAACCACGACCAGCAGCCCAACGGCGACGTCAACGGCAGCACCGCGCTCTTCAACCAGTACTTCGGCGTGGCCAACTTCACCGGCCACGCGTACTACGGCGGGCACCATGGCGCGAACAACGACGACCACTTCGTGCTGTTCAGCGCCGGCGGCCTCGACTTCATCGTGGTCTGCATCGAGTACGCCGCGACACAGCCCGCCACGGTGCTGGCGTGGGCCGACAGCCTGCTGGCGGCCCATCCGCAGCGGCGCGCCATCGTGGCCAGCCACTCGATGCTCAACACCGGCAATCCCGCCACCTTCACGGGACCGGGGCAGGCCATCTACGACGCGCTCAAGGACCGCCCGAACCTCATCCTCCTGCTGGGCGGCCATAACCCGGGCGAGGGACGGCGCCAGGACGGCTTCGAGGGCCGTGTCGTGCACAGCCTGCTGGCCGACTACCAGAGCCGCACCAACGGCGGAAGCGGCTGGCTGCGCATCCTGGAGTTCTCGCCCGCCGCGAACGTCGTCCGCGTGCGCACCTACTCGCCGACGCTGGACCAGTGGGAGGCCGACGCCGACTCGAGCAGCCAGTTCACGCTGAGCGTGCCGCTGAGCAGCGCGCCCGCCTTCGCGCTGCTCGGCACCGTGGCGGGCGTGCCCTCGGGCTCGACCGCCGCGCTCGACTGGACCGGTCTCGCTCCCGAGACGCTGCACGAGTGGTACGTCACCTTGAGCGACGGGCGCGGCACGCGCACGGGGGAGACCTGGTCGTTCACCACCGGCTCGCCGGCCACGGACGTCGCGGGCGTGGCAACGACCGGCCTCGCGCTGGCCCCTCCGGCGCCGAACCCGGCGCGGGGCACGCTGCGGATCTCGTTCGACCTGCCGCGCGCGGCGCGCGTGCGGCTCAGCGTGCACGACCTGCAGGGCCGTGTGGTGACCACGCTCGCCGACGGAGCCTTCGCCGCCGGCCGTCACGCGCTGGCCTGGGACGGCTCGATCGCCGGCGGACACGCCGGCGCGGGCCTCTACTTCGTTCGTCTCGAGACCCCGGAGGGCCGTCTCGTTCGGCGTGTGGCGCTGCTGCGCTGACGCGCCTGCCACCTGCAGGGACGCGGACAGTTCATCATCAGGCCGCGGTGTCGGGGCACGGCTGGTGCCCGCCACCGGGCCGCGTGCAAGAGGAGCCCCGACCATGTCCCGCAACCTCGGAAGGACCGGTCCGGCCGTGGCGGCCGTGCTGGCGATCGTGCTGGCGCTCACCGCAGGCGCCGGCGTGGCCCTCGCGCAGGCGGGGGCGGCCGTCCAGTTCGACGGCACCAACGACTACATCACCTTCGGCCGCGCCGACTCGCTGGGGGTGAAGACCTTCACCCTCGAGTGCTGGTTCATGCGCACCGGCGCCGGGGCCACGACCTCGACCGGCACGGGCGGCGTCACCGCCGTGCCGCTCCTCACCAAGGGGCGCGGCGAGGCCGACGGCGACAACCGCGACATGAACTTCTTCCTCGGCCTGCGCGGCACCGACAGCGTCCTGGTCGCCGACTACGAGGAGGGGGCGGGTCAGACCTCGGCCGGACTCAACCACCCGATCAACGGCGTGACGCGCGTGCGCAGCTGGACCTGGTACCACGGTGCCGTGACCTTCGACGGCACGACGCTGCGCCTCTACCTGAACGGCAACCTCGAGGCGACCGTGAGCGTGGGCGCGAACCGCCTGCCGCGCTGGGACAGCATCCAGCACGCGGCGCTGGGCAGCGCGCTGACCTCGACGGGCGTGGCGGCCGGCTACTTCGCCGGCGTGATCGACGAGGCGCGGATCTGGGACCGGGTGATGACCCAGTCGGCCATCCGCGACAGCATGCTGCTGCCACTGACCGCGGGGCCCGGCCTGCGCGGCCGTTACGGTCTCGACGAGGGCAGCGGCACAGCCGCGGCCAACTCGGTCGGTCTCGCCGGCACGACCGGCACGCTCACCAACGGCCCGCTGTGGGTCTCGCCCGGCACGCCCTTCGCCTTCAGCAACGCGCTGCGCTTGGGGGGCCCCGGCTCGCACGTGACCTTCGGCAACCCCGCCGGGCTCGGCCTGGCGCAGTTCACGCTCGAGTGCTGGTTCCGCCGGGACAGCGCCGGCACCGCCACCAGCACCGGCTCCGGCGGCATCACCGCCGTCCCCCTGCTCACCAAGGGCCGCGCCGAGGCCGACGGCGACACGCGTGACATGAACTGGTTCATGGGCATCAAGGACACCATGAACGTCCTGGCCGCGGACTTCGAGGAGGGGGCCGCCGGCGCCACGCCCGGGCTCAATCACCCCGTCCTCGGCGTCACCCCCATCGGCAACGGCGTCTGGCACCACGCCGCCGCCACCTACGACGGCACCACCTGGCGGCTCTATCTGGACGGGCGGCTGGAGAACTCGCTCGTGGTGGGCCAGCCCCCGCGCTTCGACAGCGCGCAGCCGGCCGCGCTGGGCACGGCCATCACTTCGCTCAACGTCGCCGCGGGCTATCTCATCGGCGCCCTCGACGAGGTGCGCGTGTGGGACCACGCGCGCAGCCAGGTCCAGATCCAGGCGGCCATCAACAGCCGGATCATCGGGCTGCAGGGCGGGCTTGCGGCACGCTGGGGTCTCGACGAGGGCGCGGGGACCGTCGTGCGCAGCACGGCGGGCACGGCGATGGACGGCGCGATCCAGTCCACGCCGTGGACCTGGACCTGGCCGGCGCCGTTCAACCTCGTGGTATCACCGCCCGCTGCGCCGGGCGCGCTCGTGGCCACGGCACCCAATCCGCTCCAGGCGCACCTCGCCTGGGCGGACAACTCGGGCGACGAGTCGGGCTTCGACATCCAACGCTCGACCGCGGGCGCGGGCGGTCCCTTCACGCCGCTCGTGTCCTTGCCGGCGGGGACCACCGCGTACGACGACTTCACGGTGACGCCGGGGGCCGAGTTCTGCTACCGGGTGCGCGCCTACAACGCCTTCGGGACCTCCGAATGGGCCGGCCCCGCCTGCGCGACCACGCCGGCGGAGCCCTGTCGGGCGCTCGACTTCGATCCCACGGGCGCGGGCACCAAGGCCTACGTCACCCTCGGCAACCCGGCCGCGCTGAAGCTGCCGCAGTTCACGCTGGAGCTGTGGTTCCGGCGCGACGGGGCGGGCACCGGGACCAACACCGGCACGAGCGGCATCCCCGATGCCATCCCCTTCATCGCCAAGGGGCGGGCCGAGGCGGAGAACCTGGCCAAGGACATCAACTACATCTTCGGCATCCGCGCCTCCGACAGCGTGCTGTGCGCCGACTTCGAGGAGACCACGCCGGGTCCGAATCCGAGCCTCAACCACCCGGTCGCCGGCGCGACGCCCATCGGCATCGGGCCCTGGCATCACGCGGCGGCCACCTACGACGGCAACGAGTGGCGCCTCTACCTGGACGGGCGGCTCGACGGCTCGCTCGTGGTGGGACGCTCGCCGGCGCTCAGCGACGTCGTGGTGTCGCTGGCGACCGCCCTCGACTCGGGCAACAACCCGTCGGGCTGGTTCGACGGCGTGCTGGACGAGGTGCGCGTCTGGAACGTGGCCCGCAGCGAGACCCAGATCCAGGCCGGCGTGAACGCGCAGTTGACCACGTGGCAGCCGGGACTGGTCGGGCGCTGGGCCATGGACGAGCTGACCGGGACCCTGGCCATCGGCTCGGCCGGCACCGGCATCAACGGGAGCATCGTGGGCTCGGCCGGCAGCAACTGGGCGCGCGTGGCCTGCGCGCCCTTCGACCTCGACCTCGTGCCGCCCGAGGTGCAGGTCCTCCATCCGAACGGCGGCGAGATGCTCGTCATCGGCACGGGCGACACGCTGCGCTGGACGGCGGGCGACGACGTGGGCGTGACCGGCCAGACCCTGCTGCTGTCGCGCGACCTCGGCGCGAACTGGGACACGCTGGTCGCGCTGCCCGGCGACGCGAGGTCGTGGGTGTGGACCGTGAGCGGGCCGCCGGTGCAGGACAGCGCGCGGGTGCGGGTGGTGGCGCGCGACGCCGCCGGCAACTCGGCGGCGGACGAGAGCGACGCCGCGTTCACCATCCTGGACATCAGCACCGGGACCCTGCTGGCGCTGTTCCGGGCCGAGGGCGTGCCGGGCGGGATCGAGCTGCGCTGGCGCTTCGGGGACCCGGCTGCGTTCCCGAGCGTGGTGCTCGAACGCGCGGCGGCGCTCGAGGGGCCGTGGTCCGAGGTGCGGGCCGAGCGCCGCGTCGAGGACGGCGTGAACGTGGTGCTCGACGCGGACGCGGGGGACGGACGGACCTGGTACTACCGGCTCGTGACGACGGGCCCGACGGGCGCACGCCTCACGTTCGGTCCGCTGGGCGCGACGTCCGGCGTGCCGGTCACCGAGTTCGCGCTCGCGCCGGTGGCGCCGAACCCGGCCCCGGGCATGGCGCGCATCGAGTTCGCGCTGCCCGTGGCGGCGCGCGTGGACCTCAGGGTGCTCGACGTGCAGGGACGCACCGTGACGGTGCTGGCCGACGGCCCGTTCCAGCCCGGCCGCTACCAGTTGACCTGGAACGGCTCGAGCGAGCGGGGCCGCGTGCCGGCGGGGCTCTACTACGTGCGCTGCCGCGCGGCGGGACGCGAGTCCGTCCGGCGGCTCGTGCTGGTACGCTGACGCCTGCGCGCGACGGCCGCCCCGGGGTCCTCTCCGGGGCGGCCGTCTTCACGACCGCGGGCGGGGCTTGACGCGACTAGCCGCCCCGGACTCCTGGCGGCAGTCCTCGAGCGCGGCGCCGACGACCTCGTGCGTGCCGGCCGCGTCGCAGGTGCCGGCCAGCCCGGAGCGCCTCTGAGCGGCGCCCGGCATGGAGCGGCGGGTGCGACGGCACGCTCAGGCGAGCAGGTTGCGGGTGCGCCCGAACAGGGCGTAGCGCCCGGGACCACTGACCAGGAGCGCGAGGGAGACGACGGCGAGCACGAGCGGGAACTCGTAGCCCTCGCCGCGTCCCGGCTGCGCGGCCCAGTTCATGAAGAAGCCGTTCGCCCAGTGCACCTTGACGATGGCGACGACCATCTGCACGGCGAAGCCGAGCGCGGCGAGGCGGCTCAGCACCCCGAGCACGATGGCGATGCCGCCGAAGAACTCGACGGCGATCACGAGCCAGCCGAGCGCCGGGGGCAGGCCCATCGAGGTGACCATGCGTACGGTGCCCTGGGGGCCGTGCCCGCCGAAGAGCCCCAGGAGCTTCTGGGCTCCGTGCGCCCACATCACGCCGCCAAGTGCCAGCCGCAGAAGGAGTAGTGCGAGTTCGTTGAGATTCGACTTCATGTCCGTGTCCCCTCCATCCGTTCCATCGCTCCGCCGCTCCCCGCGCCGTTCCGGGCTAGGGCTTCGCCGGCGGCTCGCCCAGGGTCCAGCGGTCGATCCAGTCCAGGTGCCATCTCTGCGACGCGCGCTGCAGCCGTGGCTCGCGCGGCCCGTGCGGCTGGCGCGGCAGCAGCAGCATGTCGGTGGGCACGTCCACGCGCTTGAGCGCCCCGTAGAACTCCCAGCCCTGCGAGGTGGGCACGCGGTCGTCCTTCTCGCCGTGGATGAGCGCGGTCGGCGTCTTCACCCGGTCCGCGTGCATCAGGGCCGAGTGCTCGACGTAGAACTGCGGGTCCTCCCACGGCCACGCCTTGAAGTACGAGCGGCTGAACTCGGGGATGTCCGAGGTGAAGGTCATCGAGATCTCGTCGGTCACCCCGGCGCCCACCACCGCGGCGCGGAAGCGGTCGGTCTTCGTGACGATGGTCGAGGTCATGAAGCCGCCGTAGGACCAGCCGCACACCGCCAGCCGCTTCGGCTCGGCGATGCCGCGCTCGACCATGGCGTCCACGCCCTTCATCAGGTCCTCGTAGTCCTTGCCACCCCAGTCGCGCACGTTGGCGGCGCGGAAGGCCTCACCGTAGCCGCCGCTGCCGCGCGGGTTCGGGAACAGGATGGCGTAGCCCTTCTGCGCGAAGAGCGGCCAGCCGTAGATCTTCTGCGCGCAGGTGAAGGTGTTCGAGTGGGTGCCGGCGGGACCGCCGTGCACGTTGAGCACGAGCGGCACGCGGCGGCCCTTCACCCAGCCGGCCGGGTGGACCAGCAGGCCCTCGATGTCCCAGCCGTCGGCGCCCTTCCAGGTGACGAGCTCCTTGCGGAAAGCCGGGTGTTCGCGCGCCTCGGGGTTGGCGTCGCTCACGCGCCGTGGCGTGCCGTCGGGCAGATCGGCCGCCCACACGTCGCGCGGATGCTCGGAGTCCTCGCGCAGGAAGACCAGCACCTTCCCGGCCGCGTCGAGCGATGCCGCCGAGTTCATCTCGGGTCCCTGCGTCAGGGGCTCGACGCGCCCTTCCAGAGTGGCGTGGAAGACGTGCTGCGCCGTGCGCTGCACGGCCTGGAAGAGGACGGCGCGGCTCTCGGCGCTCCAGATGAGCCGCCCACCCGCGAGGCCGCCCACGCTCTCGTCGAAGGAAGCGGTCAGGTTCCTCGGCGTGCCGCCTCCGGTCGGCACCACGCACAGGTACTCGTTCGTGAACCAGTCGTCGCTGCGGCCGTCCTGCGAGACGAAGGCGATCCACTTCCCGTCGGGCGACCAGGACGGGTTCGAATCGGCGCCCTTGCGCTTCACGAGGGGCACGGGTGCGGCCGGGCCGTCCTCGCCGTCGGCCACCACCGCCGGGACCACGTAGAGGTCGGAGCGGTACTCGTCGGGGATGAGGGGTGTGGGCTGCCCGGCGAAGGCGATCCGCCTCCCGTCGGGCGAGAACGAGAAGCCGCTGACGTGCAATTCGCCGCCCGTGAGCCGCGTGGCCGTGCGGCTCGCCACGTCCATCACCCAGAGGCGATTCCAGGCGTAGGCGGACTCGGGGGTCCAGGCGTCGTCCTTGTCCTTCTCCTTGCGGCGGCGCTCTTCGCTCTTCGGCTCGCGCGACAGATAGGCGATCTGCCTGCCGTCACGCGACCACTCGAAGGTAGACACGCCGCCCTTCGCGCCGGAGAGCAGCCACGCCTCGCCGCCGTCGGGGCGGATGAGCCAGATCTGGCGCCGGCCCTCATCGGCGGCTTCGTCGGCCTTCGCGCCCGGGCGTGCCCGCTCCGAGAGGAACGCGAGGGTCTTCCCGTCGGGCGACCAGCGCGGGTGCTCGTCCGCCGCGGTCGAGGTCGTGAGACGGCGCGACTCGCCCGGCGCGGCGCCCGCCGCCGGCACCGGCGCGAGCCAGACGTCGGTCTGGTACTCGGACGAGTCGGCGCCCAGCGACTGGACCACGAAGGCCACCCAGCGGCCGTCGGGGGAGACCTGCGGATCGGTCACCGCCCGCAGCGCGAGGATGTCGTCGTTCGTCCACGGCTTCGGCCCGGCGACAGTGGGGGCGGCGAGGGCGGCCAGGCAGGCCGCGGCGAGAACCAGCGATCGGAGCATCGGCAGACACCTCCGGAAGGGTACGCGGGTCCGTGCACGGTGCGTCGAGAGGAGCCGGCCGCAGCATAGCACCGGGACCGGGTTGCCGGAACGCACGGCGCGTGCTATCGGTTCCGCGCCCGCGCCGGACCCGCCGGTGTCATGCGCCGACCCTCTCACGCGAGGATCCCCATGTTCTCCCTCTTCCCCAGAGAAGAGGATTTCTTCGCCCTCTTCAAGAAGCAGGCCGCGCTCGTGCGCAAGGGCTGCGACCAGCTCCAGGAGATGATGGAGCGTTTCGACCGCATCGAGGAGCGCGCGAAGGACCTCAAGGACGTCGAGCACGAGGCGGACCTCGTGGCGCACGAGCTGTTCGAGCGCCTCAACCGCACCTTCATCACGCCGCTCGAGCGCGAGGACATCCACGCGCTGGCCAGCGGGCTCGACGACGTGCTCGACTCGGTCGAGGCCATCGCCAGCCGCATCGTGCTGTTCAAGATCACGAACACCACGCCCCAGGCCCAGCAGCTCACGCGCATCGTGGCGGCGTGCGGCACGCAGATCGAGCAGGCCGTGGACCATCTCAAGGACTTCACGGGCCTGATGGGCTTCACCATCGAGATCAACCGGCTCGAGAACGTGGCCGACGGGCTCTCGCGGCAGGCGGTGGCGGATCTCTTCAACGGACAGCACGATTTCCTCGACGTGATCCGCTGGAAGGAGATCTACGGACGCCTCGAAAACGCCACCGACCTGTGCGAGGACGTGGCCAACGTCATCGAGGCCATCGTCCTCAAGAGCCGCTGAGCATGGATCTGTCCCCGGGCGTGATCGCGATCATCCTGGTCGCGCTGGCCTTCGACTTCAGCAACGGCTTCCACGATGCGGCCAACTCCATCGCCACGGTGGTGAGCACGCGCGTGCTCTCCCCGCGCGTGGCTGTGGCCTGGGCGGCGTTCTTCAACTTCGCCGCGTTCCTGGTGTTCGGCGTCCACGTCGCGAAGACGATCGGCAAGGGCGTCGTGGATCCGGCGGTCGTCAGCCCGCCCATCATCCTCGCCGCCGTGCTCGGAGCCCTGATCTGGAACCTCATCACCTGGTGGCTGGGCCTGCCCACCTCCTCGTCGCACGCGCTCATCGGTGGCCTGGCGGGGGCCGCGCTGGTGGCCGCGGGACCGCAGGCGGTGATCGTGAAGGGGCTGCTGCGGATCGCCCAGTTCATCGTGCTCGCGCCGTTCATCGGCCTCGCCGCGGGCTTCGTGGTCATGGTGGCGGTGATGTGGCTGTTCCGCCGCTCGACCCCGCGCGGCGTGGACAAGCTGTTCCGGCGGCTGCAGCTCGTCTCGGCGGCCGCGTACAGCCTCGGCCACGGCGGCAACGACGCGCAGAAGACCATGGGGATCATCACCGCCCTGCTCTACGCGACCGGCCACCTCCACGGTGAGTTCCACGTGCCTCTGTGGGTGGTGCTCATCAGCCACGCGGCCATCGCCCTAGGCACCCTTTTCGGTGGCTGGCGCATCGTGAAGACCATGGGCATGAACATCACCAAGCTGAAGCCCGTGGGCGGCTTCTGCGCCGAGACCGCCGGCGCGCTCACGCTCTTCGGAGCCACCGCCGCCGGCATCCCGGTCTCGACCACCCACACCATCACCGGCGCCATCGTGGGCGTGGGCGTCAGCTCCACGCAGAAGCTCTCGGCGGTGAAGTGGGGCGTGGCCGGCCGCATCGTGTGGGCCTGGGTCCTCACCATGCCCGCGGCGGCGGTCATCGCCGCCGCCGTCTGGTTCGCGGCCCACGCGCTCGGGATGAGGTAGGCGTCCGCCCCGACGACCGCGGCCCGCCTCGTCGGAGGCGGGCCGCTCTCCCTTCGCCGTGCTCGCGCCGGCCGCTCACCAGCGGGGCGGCTTCGCGAACCCCAGCTCGCCACGCTCGCGGTCCCGCAGGCGGTCGCCGTCGAGCCGGATGCCCAGCGCCCGCAGGCCCGAGGCGTACTCGTAGCGGAACGCCAACCGGTCGCTCGGCGACGGGGCCGCGTCGAAGCGGGTCTCGCGCACCGGGTCGTGCCGCCGCTCGCCCCAGCCGGTGCCGGGGAAGGCGTCGGAGCGCGGCGCCATGTCCTGGGCCATGGCCCGGGGCGCCGCCTCCATGCGGGACTCGCCCACCTGCGACTTCTCGGCCCGCGGGGCGGCGGGCGCTGGCGTCCCGTCCGGCGTGGGCGCGGCCCCGCTCAGCTCGCGCTCGACCGCGCCCTTGTCGGCGTCGCGCTTCCTGCGCAGTTCGTCGTTCGCGCGGGCCTTGTACTCCTCCTGCGCGCGCAGCCACGGCCGGTCGAACCAGGCGATGGGGCGCTGCTCGGCGAAGCTCAGCACGCGGATCCAGCCCATGTCGCCGTTCGCCTGTCCCGTGCGCTCCGCGTAGGAGCGCTCCTCGTCCACGAACACGAACTGCCGCACCTGCTCGAGCGACGTGCGCCAGCCGCGGATGGTCGCGCTCTCGTAGGGGTCGAGCACGTACATGGGCTCGAAGCGCGTCAGGCTCGAGCGCTCGCCGTTGACCACGTTGAGACCGTCCACCGCGATGACCACGCCCACGCGCTGTCCGGTGCGGTTGTGGACGCGCAGCGCGTAGTGACGGCCCCGGAACGCCTGGAAGTAGCGGCGGTCCCAGCGGCCCGGCACGAAGTACAGGGGGGCGGTGCCCCCCTCGACCAGGATCTGCACGTCCACGAGGTTGCCGGTGGCGGTGCGGTCCAAACGGGTCTCGTCGTCGTAGCGCGCGGCGGACGCCGGCGCGGCGCTCAGGCAGAGCGCCAGCGCGGCGCAGGCCGCGAGGCGGCGGAGCAACGTGGTGGTGGTGGTCATGGCGGTCCTCCTGGGTCTTGGGTCCTCTCTACGCTCCGGTCCTTCTGGGAGGGAGTACGCCGGGGCCGGGCGGGTATTCCGGCTCGGCAAGAGGGCCCGGAGGAGGCGGTTGCCCCGGCTGACGCCGGGGCGGCGACGGTGTAGAGTGCCCGCCGACCGCACCGTACGCCCCGCCCGAACCGCGCTCCGCGCGGACGCCCCGGGGCACCACGCCACCCGAGCAGGGGAGAGGAAGTCGATGCAACACCTGTTGAGCGAGGAACAGCGGACCATCCAGGAGCTGGCGCGCACCATCGCCGAGGAGAAGATCAAGCCGGTCCGGGCGAAGTACGACGAGGAGGGCATCTTCCCCTGGGACATCGTCCGTGAGCTGGCCAAGGTGGACCTGTTCCGCGTCTTCATCCCCACGGCCTACGACGGCCTGCTGGAGCAGGGCCACGGCATCACCAACATGTGCCTCGTCACCGAGGAGCTCTCGCGGGCGTGCGCGGGCATCGCGCTGGCCTTCGCCGGCACGGCCCTCGGCGCGTTCCCCATCCTGCTCTTCGGCTCGGAGGAGCAGAAGAGGAAGTACCTGCCGCCGATGGCGTCGGGGGAGAAGCTGGCCGCTTTCGGGCTCACCGAGCCCATGGCCGGCTCGGACGCCGGCTCCATCCGCACCACCGCGAAGAAGGACGGCGACCACTACGTGCTCAACGGCACCAAGGTGTTCATCACCAACGGCGGCGAGGCGGACATCTACACCACGGTGGCGCTCACCAACCCCGAGAAGGGCGCGCGCGGCGCCTCGTGCTTCATCGTCGAGAAGGGCACGCCCGGCTTCTCCTTCGGCAAGAAGGAGCACAAGATGGGCATCCGCGCCAGCGTCACCTCGGAGCTCGTCTTCGAGAACGCGCGCGTGCCGGCGGCGAACCTGCTGGGCCGCGAGGGGCTCGGCTTCGTCGTGGCCATGAAGACCTTCGACATCTCCCGCCCCGGCGTGGCGGCGCAGGCCCTCGGCATCGCCGAGGGGGCGATGGACGAGACGCTCAAGTACGTCCACCAGCGCCAGCAGTTCGGCCGGAGCATCGACTCCTTCCAGGGCGTGCAGTGGATGCTGGCCGACATGGCCACGCAGATCGAGGCCGCGCGCGCGCTGATCTACGGTCTCGCCGACCGCATCGACAAGGGCGACACCAAGGACATCGGGCACATCTCGGCGATGGCGAAGGTGTTCGCCTCCGATGTCGCCATGAAGGTCACGACCGACGCGGTGCAGCTGCTGGGCGGCTACGGCTACATGACCGACTACCCGGTCGAGAAGATGATGCGCGACGCCAAGATCACGCAGATCTACGAGGGCACGAACCAGATCCAGCGCAACGTGATCGGCACGCACCTGGTGCGGGAGGCGGCGAGGCTGGCGGGGTAGGGGAACCGAGACCGACGCATGCCCACGTTCATCCAGCTGCTCGCCTCCAACCCGCTGCTGCTGCTCTTCAGCGTGGTCGGCCTCGGCTACCTCGTGGGCAGCGCGCGGATCTTCGGCTTCAGCCTGGGCGTGAGCGCGGTGCTCTTCGTGGGTCTGGCCTTCGGCGCGCTGAACCCGGCGCTGGCCCTGCCCGAGTACGTCTACGTCATCGGGCTGGTGCTCTTCGTCTACGCGGTGGGGCTGCAGTCGGGGCCGGGCTTCTTCCGGTCGTTCGGCCAGCGCGGGCTCAGGCTCAACCTGGTCGCCGTGTCCGCGCTGCTGCTGGGCGCCGTGACCGCGGTGGTGGTCGGCCGCCTGGCGCGCCTGCCGGGGGCCGAGATCGCCGGCCTGTTCTGCGGTGCGCTCACGAACACCCCGGCGCTGGCGGCCACGGTCGAGACCCTCAAGCAGCTCACCGCGGGGCAGCCGGCGCCCGAGGCCGGCGCGCAGCTCGCGCGCCCGGTGGTGGCGTACGGGCTGGCCTATCCCTTCGGCGTGCTGGGGGTCATCCTGTCGTTCTGGGCCTTCTCGCGCCTGTTCCGCATCGACTTCGCGCGCGAGGAGGCCGAGCGGCGCCGGGTCGCGGGCGCCGGCGCCATCCTGTCGCGCACCTTCCGCGTCACCAACCCGGGTCTGTTCGGGCTCACCGTGCAGGAGGCCATGGCGCTGCTGGTGGAGCCGGGCTTCGTGCTGAGCCGCGTGCGTCACGCCGAGAGCCTCGAAGTCGCGCTGCCGGACACCCGCCTGGCGCACAACGACCAGGTGGTCGCGGTGGGCAACGCCGAGTCGCTGGGGCGCGCGAAGGTGCTGTTCGGCGAGGAGTGCGTCGAGCACCTGCCCGCGCCGCAGGAGGCCGGCATCACCTACCGGCGCATCTTCGTCTCGAGCCACGAGGTCGTGGGCCGCACGGTGGCGCAGGCCCAGCTGCACCGCTTCCACGCCACCATCACCCGGCTGCGCCGCGGTGACGTGGACTTCGTGCCGACGCCCGACACCGTGCTCGAGCTGGGCGACCGGGTCCGCGTGGTGGCGCCCGCGGCCGACCTGGAGCGCATCACCCGCTACCTCGGCGACTCGATCCGCGCGCTCTCCGAGACCGACTTCCTCTCGATGTCGCTGGGCATCGTGCTGGGCGTGCTGCTGGGCATGGTGCCGCTGCCGCTGCCCAACGGCACGACCTTTAAGCTGGGCTTCGCCGGCGGGCCGCTCATCGTGGCGCTGATCGCGGGCCGGCTCGAGCGCACCGGGCCCGTCACGTGGGGGCTGCCCTTCGAGGCGAACCTCGTGCTGCGCCAGCTCGGGCTCGTGTTCTTCCTCGCCGGCATCGGCACCCGGGCGGGACAGGGGCTGGCCAGCACCTTCGCCGAGGGCGGCGGCCTGCTGATCGCGGCCGGCGCGGTCATCACCTCGGTCGTGGCGGTGGGCGGGATCCTGGCCGGCTACCGCTACCTCAGGCTGCCCATGTCCGCGGTGATGGGCATGGTCTCGGGCATGCACACGCAGCCGGCCTGCCTCGCCTTCGCCACGCAGCACAGCCGCAGCGACATGCCGAACGAGTGGTACGCGAGCGTCTACCCGGCCTCGATGATCACCAAGATCCTGCTGGCGCAGGTGCTGGTGACGGTGCTGCTCAAGCCGTAGGCGGTGGCGCGCCCGGTGTCCTCTCCGTGGCCACGGCCCCGTCGGGAGGGCCTCAGGACGCCTTCGCGACCCCCGACGCCCTCTGGACCTTGGGGAACAGGGCCACCCAGCGGTCGAGCAGCCGACCGAGCGCGATGCTGAAGTCCGGAGCCAGCCTGCCTTCGACCGAGGGGAGCCCACGGTTCAGCGCGGGCGAACGCCCTCTCATCTCGCCGTCGCTCGGCATGTAGGTCTTGGAAGGGTCGTAGTATCTGGGCTGCGATGAACCGCCCCCCGTGCTCGGAGGGGAGTTGACGCCCGGACGCGGCAGGATCGTCCCGCTGGGCGGCGGCGTGGTGGACGGGGCGCCCTGGGTCGTCGCGAGCACCATGGTCCCCGCGCCCGCCGCGAAGGCGGCCGGGACCAGCGCGAGATCGGCCAAGCGCTCGATCCCGGAGCGCGGCCAGACGAGTCCCGTCGGTCCGGTGGGGACCCCGTAGCGGGCCTTCACCTCCTCCACGCCCGAGACCTTCCAGAGCACGTGGCCCGATGAATCCTGGAGCGCGCAGGTCGCTTGGACCCGGGCGATCGTGAGAGCCGGGGGGTTCCCGAACCGGGTCCATTCGTCGACGCGCATGACGAAGACGGCCTCGGCCCCCAGCGCCCTCGTCGCCTGCGTGGCGGTCGCCGAGTCCACCTGCCCGTTGAGCCCGACCTGATAGCGGATCCTGCCCAGCAGCGCCTCGCCGACGCGCGGGTTCCGGCAGAAGTAGTCCATGGCCATGGACGAGGGCAGCCAGGCGTGGCCATCCTTGTAGACGCGCAGGAACCACTGGTCCTCGAGGGCGCTCATGCCCTGCGGTGTGTCTCCCACCGGCGGGAGGATGGCGATGACGCGGAGGTGCCGCCGCTCGAGGTCGGGCTGAGCCCAGAACTGATCCGGCTTGCGGCCCCCGCGGGCGAGCGTGCCGGGGAGCGCGGTCCACAACGCCGCCAGGGCCAGCGCCAGGAACAGAGGACGCGGTCTCATGCCGGCACCCCCAGGCGCTTGACCAGCCGGGCGAAGCGCGCATCCGCGCGCAGCGGATCCATGAGCGGGTCCACCTTGACCGTCGTGAGGAAGCTCGCCCGCTCCTGCAGCGCCCGGTTCAGCCACTCGAAGGCCTCGTCCTTCCTGCCGAGCCCCGCGCAGATGGTGGCGAGGTCGTAGGCCGACACGTAGGCTGGGCTCGTCCGCGCCATCTGCGACAGGTCCGTGAGCATCTGGCTCGCCTCCGCCCTCTTCCCCGAGGCCGCGAGGGCGTAGCCGAGAGGCCCGATGGCCGACGGGCCATCGACCTTGCGCAGCTCCGCGATGGCCAGGGCGCCCTGGCCGGTCTGCTGCAGGGTGAGGCCCAGCCAGTAGTGCGTGGAGGCGTAGGCCGGTTCGAGCTCGACGAGCCTGCGGAACTGGGCCACCGCGCTCTCGAACTGGCGCGCGTAGTACAGACGCACCCCCACGTTGAGCTGGATGGACAGCGACAGCGGATCCAGCTCGGCGGCCTTCTTCGCCGCCGCGATGGCCTCGCGATGCCTTCCCATCGCGGACAGCAGCGTGCCGTACCAGTGGTACGCGTACGCCGAACCGGGGTTGAGCGCGATGGCCCGCTTGAACTCGGACTCGGCCCGTCTCCAGTCCCAGTCCTGATAGAAGAGCGCCAGGCCGAGCGCGGTGTGCGCCTCGGCCAGCCCCTCGTCGAGATCCAGGGCTTTGCGCGCGGCCTCTTCGGCCCTGGTGTAGGCCTCGGCGGCCGGGAGGCTGCCGGAGGAGGCGAGCAGGACGTACGTGTTGGCCAGCCCCGAGTAGGCCACGCCGTAGCCCGGGTCGAGGGCGACCGCGTCCTGGAGGTACTTGAGCCCGATCCTCAGCATGCCCTCGGTGGGCTTGCTCGCGAAGTACCGGCCCTTCATGTACGCGTCCTGCGCCTCGGCGTTCGCCGTCGGTTGCGTCCGGCGCGCTCCCGGGGCGCCCGGCCTCGGGGCGAGCCCGGCGCGCTCCTGCGGGGAGAGCTGGAGGCGGATCTCCTCGGCGATGGCGCCCGCCACCTCGCGCTGCAGCCCGAGGATGTCGCCGTACGCGCGGTCGTAGCTCTGTGCCCACAGGTTCTCGTCCGTGGAGGCCCTGATCAGCTCGGCGGAGATGCGGACCTGGTCGCCCGAGCGGATCACCGCGCCCTCGACGACGGCGTCCACGCCGAGCTCGCGTGCGATCTGCCGCAACGGGACACGGCGGTTCTTGTAGCCCATCACCGAGGTGCGCGAGATCACCCGCAGGGCCGAGAGCTGCGCGAGGCTGGTGATGAGCGCGTCGGTCATGCCCTCCGCGAAGTACTCCTGCTGGGGATCCTGCGAGAGGTTGTCGAGGGGGAGCACGGCGATGGACCGGATCGCGCGCTCAGGGGGCGCCCCGAGCCAGCGGCTGCGGAGTCCGCCCAGGTCGGTCCCCAGCACGAGTCCCGCCAGCGCGAGGGCTCCGACGGCACCCGCCGCCCACCACACCGCCCGTTTCCCGTGCGCGCCCCGGGCATCGCGCGCGGGACCCTCGGCCAGCCTCCGCAGCTCCTCCAGCAGCGCCGCCACCGAAGGGAAGCGCCGGGCCGGGTCCCTCTCCAGACAGCGCATCACCACCCGCTCGGCCGGCACCGGGACCCGCCGGTCCAGCTGCCTCGGGGTGCGCGGTGTGGAATGGAGGATCGCGTTGGCCAGTGACAGCGTGGTCTCGCCCTTGAACGGGCGGTCGCCGGTCAGCATCTCGTACATCACGATCCCCAGGGCGTAGAGATCGGTGCGGGAGTCCACCGTCCCCGACAGGAGCTGCTCGGGGGCCATGTACGCCAGTGTGCCCTTGATCGTGTGGACGTCGGTGATCGACTCGAAGGACGAGCCGGGAGTCGTGGCGCGGGTGGCCTGCTGCAGCAGCTTCGCCAGGCCGAAGTCCACGACCTTGACCTGCCCGCGCGGGGAGACGATGACGTTCCCGGGCTTGAGGTCGCGGTGGACGACGCCCCGGTCGTGCGCCTCCTCCAGCGCCTCCGCGATCTGGATCGCGATGTGGACGGCCTCGCCCAGCGGCATCGCCCCGTGGACGAGCTTCTGCTCGAGCGTCTCGCCCGGCACGAACTCCATGACGATGAAGTCCACGCCCTCGGCGGTGTCGAAGTCGAAGATGGTGCCGATCCGGGGGTGGTTCAGCCGCAGGAGGGCGGCGGCCTCGTTGCGCAGCTGCCGGCGGGCACCGGCGTCGTCGAGTGCGGGCTCCGGGAGCACCTTGAGGGCAACGCTGCGCCTCAGCCGCTCGTCGTAGGCACGGTAGACGACACCCATGCCCCCGGCACCCAGCTGCTCCTCGATGCGGTAGTGCGACAGCGTCCTGCCTAGCATCAGCCCTGTGTGGGGGAAGGCCGGCAGGGAGCGTAGCACACCCTCCACGCCCCCTGGGAACGGAGACCCTGGCGCGCGCTCTCCCCGCGGGGGCCGCGCGATCGGTGGGGCTGCGCGCGGCCGGACCCCGGCGGGTCGTGCCGCTACACCCCCATCACGTGGTAGCCGGCGTCCACGTAGAGGGTCCCGCCGGTGATGCCGCTGGCCATGTCCGAGAGCAGGAACAGGCCGGCCGAGCCGATCTCCTCACGCGTGATGTTGCGCCGCAGCGGCGCTCGCTCGCCGT
>Ga0315295_10000846_pt1 | contig 26155 bp, 14 predicted proteins | sample YL17G14_0_MG_FD_204453 | JGI IMG/M metagenome (GOLD analysis project Ga0315295, IMG submission 204453) | Sediment microbial communities from Yellowstone Lake, YNP, Wyoming, USA - YL17G14_0 | ecosystem: Environmental > Aquatic > Freshwater > Lake > Sediment | place: USA: Wyoming | collected... | reverse complement strand
GCGCTTGTCCTGATCGGCCTCGCCCTGGACCGCGCAGCGGAAATGCGCCGGGGCGACTTGTTCGACCTTGCCGATATTGCCGGCTTCGAAGTTGGTGTGGAAGGTGATTGAAGCAACGGCAAGAAGAATAGGAATGAACATGGAGCTACCAGCGAGCGAGGCGAAGTCCGGGAATTCTCGGGAAGCTGCGGAGGTCAAGCGTGGCCACCTCCCAGTCTCTGGCGATAGCGGTGGCAGCCACGATCAGGTCATGATTACCCACCGGTTTCCCCTGTGACGCGAGATCGGCTCCCAGCCTGGCATGGATGCGAGCGATTCCGAGATCAAAAGGGATGACAGGCAGGATGGAGAAGAGGATTTCCAGGAAAGCTTCCCGGCGCTCGCGCTGAGCGACGTTTGACGTTCGAAAGAGTCCATGGAGTAACTCCGAGGCCGTAATAGCAGCCAGACCTGATTCGGTGTCTGCGCCTATAGCGAGCAGTTCCTTGGGATCGAGTCCTTGCCGTTCGATGGCAATAGCCACGCTGGCGTCAATCAAGGTTCCCATCGCGACTCCGGCACCGTTCCCTGGTTGTTGATTGCTTCTTGTACATCATCCCAGTAATCGGGATCCGGCTTCGGACCTTCTTGCAGAAACCGGACGAAGTCGGCAATGGTAGCGCGCACTGGCCGCGCGGGCACGATGCGGCAGATTGGCTGCCCGCCCCGCTCAACGATGAACTCCTCGCCACCGTCGCGGACCCGGTTCAGCAGTTCCGAAAAGCTCCGCGCCGCCTCGGTGTCCGAAATTCTGGATTCCATGATAATCAGATCTTACCACCGCCTGCTGCATTTCTTCGGCCGGCTTGCGATTGAGCGAAGGATCGTCTCGCCGCCCATCCAACTGGCCACCTGCCCAGTTGGGGATACCTCAAGGTTTCAACCAGCAGAGCGCGGCGCAAAGAACACCGGATAAAAGCCACAGGGCACGTCTCCGCGTACCGCCAGCGTCTCGCTGGCTCTGAACGCCGCCGAGGGCGGCAGAAGGGAGCAGGATCGCAACACGACAACGGTCGCCGACACCCCGAGCCCTACCGGTCTGGGTGGACGCCGGCGGTACAACATTACTGCTTCGCGTTGCCCCCTTCGTTTCGGATGACCTCGGTTCGGCCCGAAAGCGAAAGGGGCACCTTTTCGGCGGCGCCTTGTAGACGGGTGTCTAATTCCGGGAAGCTGGCAAGGACGCCCCGTATCAGGGCGCCGGTTCCCTCGGATCCCTTGGCGCGGCTAAACAGCGCAAGCATGCCGTCGTGGACAGCCCTGGTGCAGTCGAACACCGGTAGGAGCGCCGAATCCCATGGTGCTTTGGAACCCTGAACCCCAGAGGCAGTTCGCGTGGCCGCACTGAAACCGGAGATAGCAGATAAGATGGGTTCGACAAACTGGCGGGTTTTCGCCGCTTTCGTGCGCAAGTCATTCAAATGATCGAGGCACATTGCTTCCAACAAATGCCTGCTCTTCGGAGAAAGGTTACGGTCCTGGCCGGAGCCGAACCGCTCGGCCAGTTGCCGTAGTGCCCATGCCTCGGTCATTAGGTCTTCGCTCAGAGAAACTGCGTCATCGGAAAACCGTTTCGCCGCCCGGGCGGCCAGCGGGCCTTCGCTGGCAAAGTACTTTTCGAGTTCCTTGCTGATCGGGGTCTGGGTCGTGCGCGGGCCGGGAGTTGTCAGGTTGAGATTCTCCCGGCCGACTTCCCGCAAGGCCTCCTCCGTGCTCTTGATATCGATTTCCAGCCTGACTGAGCCGCCCAGTTCTGCCAGTGCGTCGATCAGTTGTTGCTTCCGCCGCGCGGTGCCGGTTATGCCGCGAACGAGCAGTATCCCGTCCGTGCCCCTCACGACTTCCACTGGCTCGCCAAGGCAAGCCCGGACGCGGTGCAGTGCATACAGCGCCTCGATCTCGCGAGCCTTCGTGTCCAGAGCGGCGGACAAGCCGCGGGACAGGATTGGCGTGACGGGCTTGGGTTTTGGCGGCCAGGTCAAAGGCAACGGGGCGGGCTTCACCAAGGCTGCGTCGGGCTCAAAGTTCGCTGCCGTCAGCACTGGAACCCATTGGGGGATCAGTTGGAGCTCCAAGACGCTGCCCGGCGCCTCATACCGTATTTTTTGGAGGCGCGACCGGTACGTCTGGCGGTCCACATCCATCGCAAACTCCACCATCGCGGCGCCCCGGCTCTTGCGGGCAAACAAGCGCAGACCCGGGCCGCCGTCTTCCGCCGGCGAGGTTTTCATGCCCAGCACAGCGCCCTGATCGTCAACCAGTATGGCGAGATCTGAGGCCAGGGAAATTGGCTTCCAGCGGCGGCTCTCGAGCCACTTCATCAGGTTGTACTCAAGGTCTTCCAGGGTCAAACCATCACGGAGGAACCAGTCCATCGAGACCTGCTCAGGCGGACCGTTGGCAGCCAGGACAGCGCCGGCGCTTCTTGCCGGGTCGTATACGTACTGTCTGCCCGGCGCCGGCCGCCAAAGCGCGTGTCTCAGTTTCCCGCTGTCGTCTTGCAGGCGCGAGGTGAAGCGGTCCCGGCCGGGCTCGTACCAGACGTCCAGCCGGCTCTCGCGGCGTCGCTGGATGGGGCGCACCTGAACGGCCACCACCCGGAATTGCTGATGAACCGCGCCTTGAAGCAATGCGGATTCAGCGTGCTTGACGCGTGCCATGACCGCCTGCGGCGGCAGCGTGCCCCTGGGACGAAGCCAGATCCAGGCAATACCTAAGAGAAGGAGCAAACAACCGAAAACCCAGGCGGGCCTGAGAGGAACCCATTGGAAGCGCGTGCCCGTTCGCGGCAGGTGGCTCTCGGTGACGGCGCCGGCTAGGGCCCAGAAGTTTGCGCGGGCCTCGGCGATTCGTTGCGGCCCCGGGAACAGATCGCGTTCCACGAGCTTGGTGACGGCCAGAATCTGTTGTTCCAGCTCATCCAGTCTGGCGCGGCATTGCCAGCAAGCCCGCAGGTGCTTGTGCACGGACTTGTGCCGGAATGGCGAAAGCTCGCCATCCAGATAGGCGACCAGCAGGTCGTCACTGTAATGTCTTTGGAATGCCTTGTTCATCATCATCGTCTCGCGTCTGTAACTGCTGTGCCGACGGCCGAATTGACGACGCCCGCTGCATTTTCCTCAAAGCGCGGGCCAAAAGCGTTTTTACAGAGTTCGCGCTGATCCCAAGCTGCGCGGCGATCTGGCGGTACTTCAATGACTTCAGCCGCAACAGAAGAACTTCCTCCTCGCGCCGGGTGAGAACCCGAAAGAGCCGGGTCACATCATCGTCCTGCCATTCCGGCAGACGGTCCTCCGCGCGACGATCGGCGAGGTCCGCGAGCCCGGAAAGCGGCTGGAAGGGGCCGCCGTGACGAGCCTGCTCCCGGTAGCGCCGCACCAGTTCCCGCCGGACGACACAGAGCGTCCAGCCCCTTGGGTTTTCGATCTTCTTGCCCTGGAGCAACTCGCGATACAGCACCAGAAATGACTCCTGAACGACGTCTTGGGCGACAGCCAGAGAACCACCGGCACGCGTCGCGTAGCGGACAAGCGAGGCGTACCAGTCTTCGAGCAGCGAATTGATCAGTTCGTCGGCTTCAGCGCGGTTCACGAAACCCTTCCTCGGGTTTGTGGAAATCCGCCCGAACAACTCGTGCGCCTTTCGGCTCCACTTGTATGTAGCGCGGATGGCTGCTTTGTTGACAAGCAGGACGCACTAAAAATAGACCCGAGAGCGGCAATCGTCTTGGGCGGCGTTCGCCTTGGGCCGCCGTCTGGCCTGCAATTCGCCAATCATTGTCCCCCGGCTCCCCTTGGCGAGCAAGCGGAAAGCGGCTAACGGCACGATGCGGACGCGACCCTAGCGCTGAAGGGCTGGGCTGGTATTGGGCCGGACGCCATCGCTCTATTAAGACCGGCCCCGGCCAGCCGACAAATTCTCTTGATGTTGTCACCCGAAGCGCGGATTATCGCAACATATGAATGAGACCCGTTTGGGTGAAAACGCACGGGTGAGCGAAAGCGTGGGGGCGATTGCCTAGAATTGCGACTACAGGAGGCCGTTATGAGTCTGGCGCGCATTTTTCTCGCAACGCTGCTGTTGGGGGTGGTTTGTGGATATGCACAGGATTACCGGGCAACTCTGCTCGGTGTGATTTCCGACCGCTCGGGAGCGGTGGTGCCCGGCGCCAAGGTGCTCGTGGTCAACACAGAAACCGAGGTCCGCTCAGCAACCGAGTCCAACGGCCAGGGGAACTACCTGGTTCCTTATCTCCCACCGGGCGTTTATCGCCTGCGGGTGGAGCACACCGGTTTCAAGGCGTTCGAGCGCAGCCCGATTGAGCTGCGTGTGAACGATCGTGTCCGCCTGGATGTCAAGCTGGAAGTCGGCCAAATCACCGAGCGCATTACGGTCACGGCTGAGACGCCGCTGCTGGAAAGGGACAGCGCATCGGCAGGGACAGTTATAAGTGCGAAGCGTACCGCTGAGCTACCGATAGTGCACGGGGACCCCTTCCATCTCCTTCCGTTGGCCGCTGGTGTTGTCTTCTCGGGGGACTATACGCAGGAGAATACGTACAATCCCCAGCCCAACTGGGCTTATGCGATCGCAGGCAGTCGGCCCGGTACCGGCGAGACGACTATCGATGGCATATCCAACACGGCCCCGGACGGGTCGGCCACGAGCAAGCCCGCATTCATACCGCCGGCCGACGCGGTTGCCGAGGTCAAGGTCCAGACAGCCCTATTTGATTCCACTGTCGGCCAGACTAGCGGACCTGTGATCAACGTCAGCCTGAAGTCAGGCACCAACGCCCTGCATGGGACCGCCTATTGGTCCAAGATGAGCCCGGACTGGACGGCCAACTTGTTCTTCCAAAACGCGACGGGCGCACCGCGGCAGACGTTCAACTACAACCGCTGGGGAACAACGATCAATGGCCCGGTCGTCATTCCGAAAGTCTACCATGGCAGGAACCGCACGTTCTTCATGTATGCCTACGAGGGCATTCACAATGACCAGCCTATGGGTGCGCTTCTCACCGTGCCGACGGCCAAGGAACGCCAAGGCGACTTTTCCGACCTGTTGCGATTAGGAAACCTCTACCAGATTTACGATCCGCTCACGGCCCGGGTGGCTGGGGGTGGCAGATTTCAAAGAGACCCCATCGCGGGCAACGTCATTCCCGCAGCACGGATCAGCCCTGTCGCTTCAAAGCTGCTGGACTATTTTCCGGCCCCCACTGCCGCCGGCAACGTGGATGGGTCCAACAACCTGCCGATGCTCAGCGAGCCGCAGCGAGTCGCTTTCTTCTCCAATACTGCCCGGTTGGACCACAATTTCAGTGACCGGCACCGGCTGTATGGCCGTGTCAACCAATATCATTCAGACTTCCAAGTTCCCGACTTTTTTAAGAACGTCATGCGAGGAAGGGCGCTTTTTGGGAACTACTCGAGTGGGTTCGGCGTGGACGACGTCTATACCTGGAGCCCGACCCTGGTCATGAACGTCCGGGCAGGCGCGTCTCGCGTGGTCACCTGGAACATAGGCGATCCGGCCGGAGTCGGTTTCGATTTTACCAAGCTTGGTTTCTCCCCTTATTTCAACAACCTGATTGACCCGGGCATCCGGCGGCCTCCAACCATTCAGATCGGGGGGTACCAAGCCATGAGCGGGGGAAACAATACATGGCAAGCGAAGGAGGCGCGCACACTGGCGGGCGCGGTGGACAAAGTGGCTGGCTCTCACAATTTTAAAGCTGGCATGGAGTATCGACAGTATCGGCAGGACGAGTATAACCTGGCCCAGGCCTCCACAGGGGGCGTGCTCCAGTTCACCGCGGCTTACACCACTGGCCCCCTCGACAACTCGCCTGTTCCTGCCAGCCCCCTGGCCCAGAACTTGGCGTCCTTCCTGTTTGGCCTGCCCGCAAGCGGTAACTTGACGCTGGCAGATAGTTCCGCTGCCCTATCGACTGTATGGTCTGCTTACTTCCAGGACGATTGGAAGGTGACCCGTAAGTTGACGCTTAACCTGGGACTACGCTACGAACTCGAAGGACCGATCACGGAACGCTATAACCGCTCTGTTCGAGGCTTCGATCCCAATTTCATACAGCCGATTGAGGCGCAGGCGAGGGCGAATTATGCGAAAAATCCCACGCCGGAGTTGCCCGTGGACCAGTTCCAGGTGCGCGGCGGGCTCACCTTCGCGGGGGTAAGCGGCCAACCACGAACGCTTTGGGATCGGCACGCGGGGAATTTCATGCCCCGGTTCGGATTTGCCTACAGCGTCATGAAAAAGACCGTTCTTCGTGGAGGCTATGGCATTTATTTCAGCAATACCGGTCTCAAACGAACCACGGTGGATCAGACCGGCTTCAGTCAAACGACCCCTCTAGTTGCTTCCAACGATGGAGGTCTCACTTTCGTTGCCAGCTTGGCCAATCCGTTCCCTGATGGGGCACTGCAGCCGACTCGAGCCTCGCTGGGCGCGCAGACGAACCTGGGTCAAGCGATCAGCTTTTTCAGTGAGCATCCGCTCACGGCCTACACACAACGCTGGCAGTTCGATATCCAGCGGGAATTGCCTGGCAGGTTTCTTCTGGATGCGGCCTACATTGGCAGCAGGGGGACCCACATCGACGTGGTCGGCATCTTCCCCAAATTTGGCACGGGTGCCGGTTTCGCCGGCTCAACTGGGTACGATCTAAACGCGCTCCCGGTCAAGTATCTAAGCCGCAGCCCGGTGCGCGACGACGCGACGATCAATTACCTCTCCGCCAACCTGCCCAACCCGTTTTACCGTGTTCTTCCTTCTGGAACCTCCCGCTCCGGAACCTACATCACCCGGGCGGCTCTGTTGACGGCGTATCCGCAATACACCAGTGTGACGACCACCCGAAATTCCGGATATTACTCTTACCACTCGCTACAGGTCACCACCGAGAGGCGGTTTTCAGCGGGCTACACGGTTCAGGCCACCTACACCTGGTCCAAGTCGATGGACGCCGTTTCGTATTTGAATGCTGGCGACCCGCAGCCGGCCCGCTCGATTTCCGACCAGGACTTCCCGCAACATCTGGCCTTGAGCTGGATTTATGAACTCCCGTTCGGCCGGGGGCGGAAGTTTTTCCAGAAGGCGCCGCCCGTGATCAACCGCATAATCGATGGATGGCAAGTGGGGGGCATCTACACTGCTCAGAGCGGTGCGGCGTTCGGCTTCGGTAATGCTCTCTTCACGGGTGATCTCCACAACATTCCCTTGCCAGAAAGCCAACGCACTCTCGGTCGCTGGTTCAACACGGATGCAGGTTTCGAACGGGATCCGAAAAAGCAACTGGGCTCCAACTTGCGGACCATGTCGTTCCGCTTCAATGGCCTCCGCAGCGACGGCCTCAACACGTGGAACCTGTCGGTGATAAAGAAGGTCAGGTTGCGGGAGGGGATGACACTTGATTTACGCGGTGAATTCCTCAACGCCATGAACCACCCTCTTTTTAAGGGTCCGGATACGAATCCGAGCAGCGTCACCTTCGGCCGCGTCACTACAGAGAATGGATACCCGCGGCGGATCCAATTGCAGCTCAAGCTGGTTTACTGAACTGCGCCATGTAGCGGGCATCGGCAGTGCCCCGCCGGGAGAACGGCGGCGGTGCCAGCCAGGGAAGGAGCTCGAATATGCCCAGACGATGGAGTTGCATCGTTTGTTTCTTTCTGTGTTCGACCCTCGTTGCTGACGATCTGTTGGAACGCAGGCGCCAGACATTGGACGTGCTGCTGAAGAATTTCCGTCCGAGCACCCCTGTGCTCCCCGGTGGCCGGGTCAGTGCCTTCGAGAGAACGTGGGAGGACTGGGTGAAGCGAACCGGAGAGCTTCCACCGGATTTCGATTCCATGCCCTCGATCCCGCAGTTGCCGGACCCGTTGATGATCCGGGAGAACGGCAAGCTAATTCCCATTACCAACCTGGAGCAGTGGAAACCACAGAAGCAGTGGATCCGCTCCCAATTCGAGCAGTGGGTTTTTGGGAAGATGCCGCCGGCGCCGCAAAACATGCGGGCGATCGTTACTGAGACGCGCCGACAAGGCGGCGTCACCGTTCGCAAGGTACGGCTCGAGTTCGGCCCCGATCATCGGGCAACGTTACGGGTCGAACTGGTGATTCCGGACGGCAAAGGTCCGTTCCCGGTTTTTCTGACGAACCATCCTTTCCCACAAATGCCCTGGATCAGCACCGCTGTACGTCGCGGCTATATCGCCTGCAGCTATGTCGGCCAGAATCCGAAGTATGGCAACGGCGACGATTCTGACGCATACATCGATGTGTACCCCGACTATGACTTTTCCTGCCTGGCGCGCTGGGCATGGGCGGGCCTGCGGGCCGTGGATTACCTGTACACGCTGCCGGAAGTGGACAAGACGAAGATTGGGATGACGGGCCATTCGCAGCAGGGCAAACAGGCGCTGCTGGCGGCCGCGTTTGACGAACGAATTGCTGCGGTCGTCCCTTCCAGCGGCAACACCGGAGAAAACGACCCGTGGCGTTACACCACGGACATGTTCGCCAACGAAAGCATTCAGTTGCTGACTGGCGGCAAGCCGCACTGGTTCCATCCGCGCTTGCGGTTCTTTGCCGGGCGAGAAGACAAGCTTCCGGTGGACCAGAACATGCTGATGGCTCTGGTTGCTCCTCGGGGTCTCATGCTCTATGCCGGCTACAACGAATCGGCAGCCAACGTCTTGGGCTTCGAGCAGGCGTATCGTTCGGTGCAGCGCGTGTACCGTTTCCTGGGAAAAGAGCGGAATGTCTGGTTGCACCTGCGCGCCGGCGAGCATGAAACCTTTGCGGGCGACATAGAACCCATTGTCGACTTCTTCGATGCCATCTTTGGCCGTCACCCGTTTCCCAAAGTCGAGACCTGGTTGCACGGGTACACTTTCGACGATTGGCGGCAAATCAGCGGGGAGAAGTTAGACGCTCAACTTTATCCGCGAAAGCGGGTCGGCGATTTCCTGCTGGGCGGGAAAGCGATCGCTAGTACGGCCTCGTGGGAACAAACAAAACCAACGATCCGCAAGCGGATAGCATGGGCGTTGGGAGAAGAGCCTCCCGCTTTTTCCATTCCTCCGATTCCCAAGATTCTCGGTGCCCGCAGGCTGGGCGGGCGCCATTGGTTGTCTTCGCTCTTCAACCGGCCCAGAGGCAGCGATGCGCAGATTCCGCCTCGCCGAAAGATGCCACACATGGGCGTGGGCCTTCTCCCCTTCGGAGACGACCTGAAAGGAGACTTGTTCTATCCGCTCGGCGCCGACGGCAAGCCGAAGCCCGGGAAATGGCCCGTGGTCATCTGGCTGCATCCCTACACCTATCAGCTCGGATGGTCGGCCGGTCTTCTGGTGCATGGTGAGTGGTTTGGCATGATCACCGACTATCAATATTTCGATGCCCTGGCAGCAAAGGGCTTTGCCATCTTTGCGTTCGATCAGATCGGTTTCGGCACCCGCCTTCCGGACGGACCGCCGTTCTACCATCGCTACCCGCACTGGTCTCGGATGGGAAAAATGGTGGCCGATACGCGGGCGGCTATCAACGCCCTTGCCGCCTTGCAGGAAATCGACGCATCGCGCATCTATCTGCTTGGCTACGCCCTCGGCGGGAAACTTGGCCTGCTTACCGCCGCATTCGATGAACGAGTAGCAGGGGTTGCTTCAATTTGTGGCTTCGATCCCTTGCGGCTGTCCACCCCGGACAGAGGCACCGAGGGAATCCGCCATTACTCGCACCTGCATGGCCTGATGCCACGCCTCGGATTCTTCGTCGGTGAGGAAGCGCGAGTTCCTTTTGATTATGACGAGGTTGTCAGCCTCATTGCGCCGCGGCCGCTGTTATTAGTGGCTCCCACGCTTGATCGTTACGCCCGGATCGCGGATGTGCGGCGCGAGATCGAGGGACCAAAGAAAGTATATAGAGTGCTGGGGCACGAGGATCGGCTGCAAGTCGATACACCGGTGGACTTCAACCGTTTCCCACCGGGCTTGCAGAAAAAAGTGTTCGACTGGCTGGCGCAAACCGCGCGCCGCTAGCCGCCGCGTCATATAACCGAGCCGAGTGGGTTTGCGGATTCGAACCAATCAGGTGTGTCCACGGGTGTCTCTGGCCGCTATTTTCAGCGGCATGGAGATGAACCAGCAGGAAGGAGGCAGACATGCTTACCAGATTGATCGCAGTCTTGTTTCTGATCACGGCGCCCTCGCTGCTTGGTGCGCAGGAAGCACGGGGCACGCTGTTGGGGCGCGTCACCGATTCGTCGGGCGCGGTCATACCCGGCGTTTCCATAACGGTGACCAACGTGGCCACTGGGGTGGCGATTCCGGTTGAAAGTAACGCGGAAGGCAACTACATGGCGCCCTTTCTGATTCCCGGCCGCTACGAGGTGGCCGCCGAGAAAGCGGGCTTCAAGCGGTCGGTGCGTGACGGCATCGAAGTGCGCGTCAACGATCGAATTACGTTGGATATTGCGCTTGACGTAGGCGAAGTCAGGCAGACGGTCACGGTCAGAGGCGAGACGCCGCTGCTGAATACGGCGGATGCATCGGCCGGAACGGTCATCGACGCGAAGCGGGTGGCCGAACTTCCCCTTGTGCATGGAGATCCTTACCACGTGATCAAGTTGGCAGCCGGCGTCGCCTTCATGGGCGACATGCTACTGGATCAGCCGTATGAAGCGCACATGAATGTGGCCTATGCCATGTCAGGTTCTCGGAACCAATCCGGCGAAAACACGATTGACGGAGTGCCTAACACCGCGCCCGACAACTATGCCGCGGGCAAACCGGCCTTCATCCCGCCGGCCGACGCGGTGGCCGAAGTCAAAATCCAGACCGCGCCCTTTGATGCCTCCGTCGGCCAGACTACCGGCCCCGTGGTCAACGTGAGCCTGAAGTCGGGGACCAACGCATTACATGGGACTGCCTACTGGTCGAAGATGAGTCCGGAGCTGACCGCGAACCTGTTTTTCCAGAATGCGACCGGAGTGGCACGCCAAACGTTCAATTACGATCGATATGGCGCGATGGTCAATGGCCCGGTCAAGATTCCCAAAATCTACGATGGCCGGAACCGTACATTTTTCATGTACGCCTTTGAAGGCGTCCGAAATGAAACCCCCCGGGGCAAGAATCTCACCGTCCCAACGGCCAAGCGGCGCCAAGGCGACTTTTCCGATTTGCTGCAACTGGGCGATCTGTATCAGGTGTACGACCCGATGACGGCCCGCGTGGCCGCGGGCCATCGATTCCAAAGGGATCCGCTGCCGGGCAACGTCATTCCCGCAGCACGGATGGATCCGATCGCCAAGAAGTTGGTTAATTACTATCCGCTGCCCACTTCTCCGGGCACAGTCGATGGGACCAATAACCTGCCGATGCCGAGCGAACCCCAGCGAGTGGCTTTCTTCTCGCATACGGCCCGGGTGGACCATAACATCAGCGAGCGGCACCGGCTGTATGGCCGTATCAATAAATATGATGCCGACTTCCATGATCCCGACTACTTTAAGAACATCATGGGAGGAAGTCGCTTTTGGTATCACTCGAGCGGCTTCGGCTTGGACGATGTATATACGTGGACTCCGAGCCTGATTATGAACATGCGTGTTGGTTTGGCTCGTATCGTCGCGCAATCATCCGGTAATCCGGCGGGCGCGGGCATCGACTTGACGACGTTTGGTTTCTCTTCTTATTACAATAACCTCATTGATCCAGGCATCCGGCGGCTTCCGGGCATCAGCATAAGCGGATACGAGAAGATGGGCGGCGGCAACGATGTGTGGCAACCGAAGGAGACGCGCACGTTGGCCGGCACCCTGGACAAGGTGGCCGGCTCTCACACATTGAGAGCAGGCATGGAATACCGCCAGTATCGGCAGGGCGAATACAACCTGGGACAGAGCTCTACGGGAGGCCAGCTTAACTTTACCGCGGCTTATACCACCGGGCCGTTCGATAATTCCCCTACGCTGCTCGCGCCAAAAGACCAGGCTTTGGCGTCCTTCCTGTTTGGCTTGCCTTCGGGCGGCAGCTTCATGCTGGCAGACACTTATGCTGCGGAATCGACCGTATGGTCGGCTTACTTTCAGGACGGTTGGAAGGCCACTCGCAAGCTCACTGTGAACCTCGGTCTGCGCTACGAGATCGAAGGGCCGGTTACGGAGCGGTATAACCGCACTGTGCGGGGCTTCGATCCGAATTTCATACAGCCGACCGAAGCGCAGGCAAGGGCCAACTATGCGAAAAATCCCATCCCCGAACTGGCCCCGGCTGATTTCAAAGTGCGCGGCGGGCTCACGTTCGCGGGCGTGGGCGGTCAGCCGCGGACGCTCTGGGACCGCAACACCAAGAATTTCATGCCTCGGATCGGCCTGGCCTATGCCTTGACGAGGAAGACCGTTCTTCGTGCAGGCTACGGCATCTATTTCAGCAATACCGGTCTCAAACGGACAACCGTGGATCTGACCGGTTTTAGCCAGACGACGAACTTGATCGCCTCCAACGATGGGGGCATGACCTTCGTTGCCAATTTGGCCAACCCGTTTCCTAACGGTTTCCTGAAACCGACCGGGGCAACGCTGGGCGCGCAGACGAACGTGGGTGGAGCGATCAGTTTTTTCAATGGGCATCCCCTTACCGCCTACACACAGCGGTGGCAGTTCGACATCCAGCGGGAATTGCCCGGGCGGTTTCTTCTCGACGCCGCCTACGTCGGCAGCAAGGGAATTCACATGGATGTGTTTGGCATCTTCCCCAAGTGGGGTACGGGTGCCGGCTTCGGGGCATCCACAGGGTACGATCTGAACGCACTCCCGGATAGTTACCTGAGCCGCAGTCCAGTCCGCGACCAGGCGACGATCGATTATCTTACAGCAAACCTGCCCAATCCATTTCTCGGGGTCGTGCCTTCAGGGATGCCTCGTGGGGGAACTTACATCACGCGGGCGGCGCTGATGACACCCTACCCGGAATTTACGACTGTATCGACGACCCGCAATAGCTCGTACAACTGGTACCATTCTTTGCAAGTCAGTACGGAGAAGCGGTTCTCGGCGGGGTACACGGTTCAGGCCAGCTATACGTGGTCGAAGATGATGGATGCCGTTGGATTCCTGAACGCCGGAGACCCACGGCCCTCCGAAGTCATTTCCGACCAGGATTTCCCACAGCATCTGGCTCTGAGCTGGATCTACGAGCTTCCGTTCGGCCACGGGCGGAAGTTTTTTCAGAAGGCGCCGCCGGTCGTCAACCGCATCATCGACGGATGGCAATTGACGGGTATCTACACTGCTCAGAGCGGTGCGCCGTTCGGCTTCGGTAACGCCCTCTTCACGGGCAATCTCCACAACATCCCCCTGCCGGAAAGCCAACGCACTCTCGATCGCTGGTTCAACACGGATGCTGGCTTCGAGCGCGATCCAAAGAAGCAATTGAGTTACAACCTGCGAACCATGTCGTACCGCTTTAATGGCCTCCGCACGGACGGCATCAACACCTGGGACTTGTCCGCGATAAAGAAGATTAGGCTTCGCGAAGGGATGACGCTCGATTTCCGAGCCGAATTCCTGAATGCCATGAACCATCCGCAATTCAAGGCGCCGGACACCCCGCCGACCAGCGTCACCTTCGGTGTGGTAACGGTGCAAAACGGATACCCGCGGCGCATCCAATTGCAGCTCAAGCTCGTTTACTGAACACAACCAGGAGGTTGGCAATGGTGCGGTTGTTTCGTTTGGCCCTTTGCGTGTCCCTCGCATGCTCAACGCTCGTCGCCCAGCATGTGACCGAGAAGCGGCGCCAGTCGTTGGATGTGCTCGTGAAGAATCTGGTTCCCAGCCGTCCTGTGCGACCGGCTCGCATCAGCGCCTTCGATGCGACCTGGGAAGACTGGGTCAAGCGAACTGGCGAACTTCCGCCGGATTTCGATTCCATGCCCTCGATCGCCGAGTTGCCGGACCCGCTGGTGATCCGTGCGAACGGCAAGCCAATTCCTGTTACGAACCTGGAACAGTGGGAGCGGCAGAGACAATGGATCCGCTCGCAGTTCGAGCAGTGGGTTTTCGGGAAGATGCCGCCGGCGCCGCAAAATCTGCGGGCGGTGGTCACCGAGACTCGGCGCCAAGGCGCCACCACTATCCGCAAGGTCCGGCTCGAGTTCGGGCCCGATCATCGGGCGACGTTGCGATTGGAGCTGGTCATCCCGGATGGCAAAGGTCCGTTCCCGGTGTTTCTAACCAACCATCCTTTTCCCCAAATGCCCTGGATCAGCACGGCGGTGCGGCGCGGCTATATCGCCTGCAGCTACGTCGCCCAGAATCCGAAGTACGGCAACGGCGACGATTCCGACGCATACATTGATGTGTACCCCGAATACGACTTTTCCTGCCTGGCGCGCTGGGCGTGGGCGGGCTTGCGAGCCGTGGATTACCTGTACACGCTGCCGGAAGTGGACAAGACGAAAATTGGCATGACGGGCCATTCCCAGCAAGGTAAGCAGGCGTTGCTGGCGGCTGCCTTCGACGAGAGAATCTCCGCTGTGGTTCCTTCCAGCGGCAACACTGGGGAGAATCTCCCGTGGCGGCACACGACCGCCATATTCGCCACCGAAAGCATCCAGGACATCACCACCAACTTCCCACACTGGTTCCATCCTCGCTTGCGCTTTTTTGCCGGCCGGGAAGACAAGCTTCCAGTGGATCAGAACATGCTGCTGGCACTGGTCGCTCCCCGGCCGCTCATGCTTTACAGCGCCTACTCGGAGTCGGAAGGAAATCCCTTGGGCATCGAGCAGGCGTACCGTTCGGTGTTGCCCGTATATGGTTTCTTCGGCCGCGAGCAAGACCTCTGGTTGCATCTCCGAGCCGGCGAACATGAGACTTTTGCGGGAGACATCGAAGATATCCTCGATTTCTTCGATGCGGTTTTCGGCCGCAGGCGGTTTCCCAAGCGCGAAACGTGGATTCTGGGTTACAGCTTTGACGATTGGAGGCGATTCAGCGGAGAGAAGGTGAACGTTCAGACTTATCGGCGGCAACAGGTGGGTGATTTCCTGCTTGGTGGGAAAGCGATCGCCAGCGCGAGGGCATGGCAGCAGACGAAGCCCGCGATCCGCAAACGGATTTCTTGGGCGTTGGGCGAGGAACCTCCCAGCTTCCCCATCCCGCCGATTTCCAAGGCCGTTGGCGTTCGCGGGCTTGGCGGGCGTCACTGGTTATCCCCTCTTCTGAACAGACCCCTCGGGGGGCCGGAGGTAACTACGCCACCCCGACGGCCCATGGAAGGGATGGGAGTCAGCATTCTACCTTTTGGAGACGACCTTAGAGGGGATCTGTTTTATCCGCTCGGCTCCAATGGCAAGCCGAAGGCGGGCAAGTGGCCGGTGGTCATCTGGCTGCATCCCTATTCGTATCACTACGGATGGTCCGCAGGGTTCCCCTGGACCTCGAAGGTGTCCGATTATATGGCGGATCTGCGGCCTTCCTTTGCCTCACTTGCCGGCAAAGGTTTCGCCGTTTTCGCGTTCGACCAACTCGGTTTCGGCACTCGCATCCTCGACGCGCGGCAGTTCTATCAACGCTACCCGCATTGGTCGCTGATGGGGAAGATGATGGCCGATACCCGGGCAGCTATCGACGCGCTCGCGGCGCTGGAGGAGATCGACTCCTCGCGCATTTATCTGCTGGGCTACGCCCTGGGTGGGAAACTCGGCCTGCTCACCGCAGCCTTCGATGAGCGGGTGACGGGCGTGGCGTCTGTTTGCGGTCTTGATCCGCTGCGGCTAGACAGCGCGGGCAAGGGCACCGAAGGGATCGGGCATTACTCGCATCTGCACGGCCTGATTCCTCGCCTCGGGTTCTTCGTGGGCCAGGAAGCGCGCGTTCCTTTCGATTACGACGAGATCGTGAGCCTCATTGCGCCGCGCCGGGTGCTGCTGGTGACTCCCACTCTGGACCGCTACGCGAGAATCGCGGATGTGCAGCGCGAAATTGAGGCGCCCAGAAAGGTGTACGCCTTATTGGGGCGCGAAAACCACTTGCGGGTTGACAGTCCGGTCGATTTCAATCGATTGTCGCGCGGCTTGCAAGGAAACGTTTTCGACTGGCTGGAGCAAACGGCGCGCTGAAGCGGCGCTTGAATTCCGTCCGCCGCTTCGCGGCTTTTGCTCTTCTGCAATTTCTCTTCGAGGTCTACGATGTTCCGAAAGTTCAGTTGGGTGACGTGCTTTCTTATTATCTGTTCCTCATTGCTCGCTCAGGATGCGCTCGATCGCAGGCGCGAGTCGCTGCAGGTGCTTCTTAAGAATTTGTTGCCGAGTCGGCCGGTACCCAAGGGCGGCCGGGTCAGCGCCTTCGAGAATTCCTGGGAGGAATGGGTCAAGCGAACCGGCGAGCTGCCGCCGGAATTCGATTCCATGCCTTCGATAGCAGAGTTGCCAGATCCGCTGGTGTTACGCGATGGCGACAAGCAGATCCCGGTCAGTAACCCCGAATTGTGGAAGCAGCAGAGGCAGTGGATACGTTCGCAATTCGAACACTGGGTCTTTGGCACAATGCCGCCGCCACCACAGAACATGCGGGCGGTCGTGACCGAAACCAGCCGTCAAGGAGCCGTCACGGTACGGAAGGTTCGGCTGGAGCTCGGCCCCGATCACCGAGCAACGCTGCGGCTCGATCTAGTCATTCCTGACGGTAAAGGTCCGTTTCCCGTTTTTCTGACGAACCATCCCTGGCCGAAAATGCCGTGGATCAGCACGGCCGTGCGGCGCGGCTATATTGCATGTACTTACTATGCGCAAGACCCGGCCTATGGGTATGGCGACGATTCGGACGCGTACATTGACGTCTATCCGGATTACGACTTTTCCTCACTGGCGCGCTGGGCCTGGGCGGGCTCCCGCGCCGTCGATTACCTCTGTACACTGCCAGAAGTGGACAAGACCAAGATCGGGATGACGGGCCACTCCCGCCAAGGCAAACAGGCGCTGCTCGCGGCGGCTTTCGATGAGCGAATAGCGGCGGTCGTGCCTTCCAGTGGAAACACCGGAGAGAACAATCCCTGGCGTTATACAACCGATATGTTTGCCAACGAGAGCTTGCAGTTGCTCACCGGTGCCAGGCCGCATTGGTTCCATCCGCGTCTGCGTTTTTTTTCCGGCCGCGAGAACAAGCTTCCAGTCGATCAGAACATGCTGATGGCCCTGGTCGCTCCACGCGGGCTGATGATCTACGCGGGCTATGCGGAATCGGCTGCCAACCCGCTCGGCTTCGAGCAGGCGTACGAGTCGGTTTTGCGCGTGTATCGTTTTCTCAATCGCGAGCAGAACTTGTGGCTGCATCTGCGGGCCGGCGAGCATGAGACGTTCGCAGGCGACATCGAGGCCATCGTCGATTTCTTCGATGCCGTTTTTGGCCGCAAGCCGTTTCCCAAACTCGAAACATGGATACACGGCTATAGCTTCGATCGCTGGAAGAGCATTGCGCGCGAAAAAGTGGATGAACAAGCTTACCCGCCAAGACAGGCCGGCGATTTTCTAATTGCCAGCGACGGAAAAGTCATTTCGAGCGTGGCTGAATGGGAAAAGAAGAAAACGCCCATCCGAGACCGTGTCTCCTGGGCCTTGGGAGACGAGCCGCCGGGCCTCCCGATTCCTCCGATTCATAAGATCATCGGAGCGCGCGGGCTTGGCGGGCGTCACTGGTTGTCCCCGCTCTTCAATCGACCTACGGCAGCGAGTGAAGCGTCGGACGCCCGCCTGCGGCAACAGGGCATGGGAGTTGCCTTGCTGCCGTACGGCGACGATCTTCGCGGCGATTTGTTTTATCCACTCGGCGCCGATGGGAAACCGAAGCCCGGCAAGTGGCCCGTTGTCATCTGGCTTCACCCCTATACCTATCAGAACGGCTGGTCCGCCAACTCGCCATGGGACCCCAAGGTGGCCGATTTCTTTGCCGACCAGCGCCCCTACTTTGCGTCGCTCACGGCCAGAGGATTCGCGGTCCTTGCATTCGACCAACTCGGTTTTGGCACCCGCATCCTCGATGGGCGGCAGTTTTATGACCGCTACCCACACTGGTCCCTGATGGGCAAGATGATCGCCGACACGCGGAACGCGATTGGCGCGCTGGCTGCCTTGGAAGAGATCGATGCCTCACGAATCTACCTGCTCGGTTACGCACTGGGCGGCAAAGTGGGTCTTTTTGCAGCCGCCTTCGACGAGCGCGTTGCGGGCATAGCTTCGGTTTGCGGCTTCGATCCTTTGCGGCTGGACACGGCCGACAAGGGCACCGAGGGAATCGCGCATTACTCGCATTTGCATGCGCTGATTCCCCGTCTCGGATTTTTCGTGGGCCAGGAAGCGCGCGTGCCTTTTGACTATGACGAGGTCGTAAGTCTGATTGCACCGCGTCCGGTGCTGCTGGTCGCGCCTACGCTTGATCGCTACGCCCGCATCGCCGATGTCCGCCGCGAACTGGAAGGACCGAAGAAGCTGTACAGCCTGCTGGGTCGTGAGGACCAGTTGCAGATTGAGACGCCGGTAGATTTCAACCGGTTCCCGCGCGGCTTGCAGGAAAGAGTGTTCGACTGGCTGGCCAACAAAGCGAGGTAGGGGCGCACAGAAACGGCTTGCGGGCGCGATCAGGGCAAGGGGATGGTGCTCCGGCTTTGGCCCTCCAGCAATCCCGTGGAACGGCAGTTTTCGTTGATGGTGTCACCCGAAACGCGGATCATCGCAACATTCAGGTAAGAGCAGAATTTGGGTGGAGCGCTACACAAAGGAGAAGTGATATGTCGAGACGATCCAGTTGCGTCATTTTCTTATTTGTGTGCTCGACCCTGGTTGCTCAGGATGCGCTCGAACGCAGGCGCCAGACTTTGGATGTGCTTCTGAAGGACGTCGTTTCGGGTACCCTGATACGCCGTGTTGGCCGGGTCAGTGCATTGGATGCGAAATGGGAGGATTGGGTAAAGCGAACCGGCGAACTTCCTCCGGATTTCGATTCCCTGCAGTCGATCACCGGGTTGCCCGATCCGTTGATGATGCGCGACGGCGGCAGGCAGATACCGATAACGAACCTGGAACAATGGAAGCGGCAGAGACAATGGATTCGCTCCCAGTTTGAGCATTGGGTATACGGAAAGATGCCCCCGGCGCCGCAAAATCTGCGTGCGGTTGTCACCCAGACACAGCGTCAGGGCGCCACGACCATTCGCAACGTTCGGCTCGAGTTCGGACCCGATCATCGCGCGCTGTTGCGGCTTGAGTTGGTTATCCCCGATGGCCAAGGCCCGTTCCCGGTTTTTCTGTCCAACCAGCCCTTTCCCCGAACGCCGTGGTTAAGCACGGCCGTGCGGCGGGGCTATATTGCGTGCACGTACTATGCCCTGGAGCCGGCGTACGGCTACGGCGACGATGCCGAGGCATACATTGATATCTACCCCGACTATGACTTTTCCTGCCTGACCCGCTGGGCGTGGGCGGGCTCGCGTGCCGTGGACTACCTGGTCACGCTACCCGAGGTGGACAAGACGAAGATTGCCATGACCGGCCATTCCACGGACGGTAAAATGGCGCTGCTGGCGGGTGCGTTTGACGAGCGAATCGCCGCAGTCGCGCCTTCCAGCGGCAATACCGGAGAGTGCATCCCCTGGCGTTACACCACCGACATATTCGGCATCGAGAGTCTTGAAATGATGACTGGCGCCAGGCCGCACTGGTTCCATCCGCGCTTCCGGTTCTTTTCCGGCTGGGAGGACAAGCTTCCGGTGGATCAGAACATGCTGATGGCCCTGGTGGCTCCTCGTGGTCTCATGCTCCATGCCGGCTATAACGAGACGGCGGCGAACGTATTGGGCTTCGAACAGGCTTACCGCTCAGTCCAGCGCGTGTACCGTCTCCTGGGGAAGGAGCAGAACCTCTGGCTGCACCTGCGGCCTGGCGAACACGAGCCGTTTGCGGGCGACATCGAGGATATGCTTGACTTCTTCGACGCCGTCCTTGGCCGCCATGCGTTTCCCAAGGTCGAGACCTGGGTGCATGGATATACCTTCGACCATTGGCGGCGAATTAGCGGGGAGAAGATCGACATTCAACGCTACCCGCGCCGGCAAGTGGGTGATTTCCTGCTCGGCGGAAAAGCAATCGCCAGCACAGCTGCTTGGGAACGCACCAAACCGGAGATCCGGAAGCGAATGTCGTGGGCACTGGGAGAGGAACCATCCGCCTTTCCCGTCCCCCCAATTCCCAAGATTCTCGGAGCTCGCGGGCTGGGCGACCGCCATTGGTTATCTCCTCTGTTTAACCGGCCCACAGGAGGCCCCCCAGGCCAACTTCCGCCTCGGCGGAAAATGCCGCACACGGGCGTGGGCCTTCTGCCCTTTGGAGATGGCCTGAAGGGGGACCTGTTCTATCCGCTCGACGCCGATGGCAAGCCGAAGCCCGGAAAGTGGCCGGTGGTAATTTGGTTGCACCCCTACACATATCAAATGGGATGGTCGGCGGGTCTTCTGTTTGGCGCGAAGTGGTATGGCATGATCACCGACTATCAACACTTCGATGCACTGGCCGAGAAAGGGTTTGCCATTTTTGCGTTCGACCAGCTCGGCTTCGGCACTCGCCTTCAAGACGGACGAAATTTCTACGATCGCTACCCCCACTGGTCCCGCATGGGGAAAATGCTCGCCGACACGCGGGCGGCGATCAACGCGCTCGCAGCGCTTGAGGAAGTCGACGCATCGCGCCTCTATCTGCTCGGCTATGCCCTCGGTGGGAAATTGGGCCTTCTCACTGCCGCCTTCGACGACCGAGTGGCGGGCGTCGCTTCCGTCTGCGGGTTTGATCCATTGCGCCTGGACACGCCGGACAAGGGCACTGAGGGCATTTGGCATTACTCGCATCTGCACGGCTTGATGCCACGCCTCGGATTCTTCGTCGGTGAGGAAGCGCGAGTTCCTTTTGATTATGACGAGGTTGTCAGCCTCATTGCGCCGCGGCCGCTGTTATTAGTGGCTCCCACGCTTGATCGTTACGCCCGGATCGCGGATGTGCGGCGCGAGATCGAGGGACCAAAGAAAGTATATAGAGTACTGGGGCACGAGGATCGGCTGCAAGTCGATACACCGGTGGACTTCAACCGTTTCCCACCGGGCTTGCAGAAAAAAGTGTTCGACTGGCTGGCGAAGAATGTGCGCCGCTAGCCATCAGTCAGTTGGCTCGCCGTGCTTTCGCGAATGCGCTTTACCATAATGCACTCGCCGACTGGCGGTCGATGGTTCTGAAACGAGTGGAAAAAGGAGAAATCATGCTAAATCGCCGCGAATTTCTCGGGTCAACACTGGCGTTGCTCCCTGCTCGCCGGCGGCAGCCCAACATCATCGTTATTCTCACCGACGACCAGGGATACGCCGATCTGGGTTTTCAGGGGTCGAAGGATATCCGCAGCCCAAACATTGACCGCATCGCCCATGGCGGCGTGCGTTTCACTAATGGTTTCGTCTCGCATCCGTTTTGCAGCCCGACGCGGGCCGGCCTGATGACCGGCCGCTACCAGCACCGGTTCGGGCACGAAAACAACCCTATCTACGACCCGAGCAATGACAAGGCCGGCTTGCCGTTCAGCGAGATTACCCTGCCGCAGCTATTCAAGTCGGCAGGATACGCCACTGGGCTTGTCGGCAAATGGCATCTAGGCGCCACGCCGCGGCACCACCCCCTACAGCGCGGCTTCAGCGAGCAATTCGGCTTTATTGGTGGGCGCCATGATTACTTCAAAACGGAAATGACAGTTACCGACCGGGAACAAATGCTTCCGATCGAGCGGAACGGTAATCCCGTGCCATTGACGGAGTACTTGACCGACCTATGGAACCGCGAAGCCGACGCTTTCATCCGGCGGCACCGAACTGATCCGTTCTTTCTTTATCTGGCCTACAACGCCCCGCATAATCCGATCCAGGCCAGCGAAAAATATCTCGACCGATTCCCGAACATCGAGGACAAGAAGCGGCGCATCTATGCGGCGATGCTGAGCGCCGTTGATGACGGAGTCGGCATGGTGCTGGCCACGCTTAAGGAATTGAAGCTCGAGCAGGACACGCTGATCTTCTTCCTGACTGACAACGGCGGCGCCTTCCCGTGGAATGGATGCCGGAACGACCCGCTCCGCGCAGGCAAAGGTTCGCTCTACGAAGGGGGGATTCGGGTTCCGTTCGCGGCTTGCTGGCCAGGCCACTTGCCCGCCGGCAAAACGTTCTCGCAACCCGTGATCTCCCTCGACATCTTACCGACGGCACTTGCCGCGGCGGGCGTTCAACCGCCGCCAAACCTGAAGCTCGATGGCGTGAACCTGCTGCCTCACCTGACGGGCCAGATGAAGACGCCTCCTCATGAGCGTTTGTTTTGGCGCACGGGCGGCGGGGTTACTTGGGCTGTCCGTGAAGGCCGTTACAAGCTCGTAAAGGTCGGTGATGCGCCGGAACTTTATGATATCGACACCGACATCGGAGAGACCAAGGACCTTTCCGCCGTACGCCCGGACTTAGTGAAAAAGCTGCTTGAGGCGCATGAGCGGTGGAACAGCGAGATGATTCAACCCCTTTTCCCCATGGCGGGAGAGGCGCCTAAAGCGGCGCCCGCGGAGCGAAAGTGAGCTTGCCGGGTCGCAAGTTGCCGGGCAAAAACAAGGAAACGCACATGACGAAACGAGTGTTATCGAGGCGGTCTCTTTTGCAAACGGCCGTATCCGCGGGCTTGGCCGGCATAACCAGCTACGCCGCGCCCCGCCGAAAGCCAAATATCCTTTTCATTTTGGCCGATGATCTGGGACCGCGCGAGTTGGGCTGCTATGGATCAAAGGTGATTCGTACGCCAAACATCGATCACCTTGCGGCCCAGGGCATGCAGTTCACTCAGGCTTACGCGGGGTGCACCGTTTGCGCTCCATCACGCAGTACACTCATGACCGGCCGTCACATGGGCCACACTTCGGTGCGCGGCAACAGCGGCGGTACTCCACTGCTTGCAGAAGATATCACCGTCACGCAATTGCTTAAACAAGCTCGTTACGCGACCGGCGGCTTCGGAAAATGGGGATTAGGGGATGTGTACACCACCGGCGTGCCCGAAAAGCACGGCTTTGATCGCTTCGTCGGCTACTACCATCAGGTGCATGCGCATTACTATTATCCCAACTACCTGATCGATACAGGGAAGAAGCTGCCGCTGCCGGGCAACGCCGGATTCAATCAGCGCAGGCCGGTCGAGTTTGCCGTGGCCGACAAGGACCCGGACACAGGTGTGCCACGTGAATTTTCCGCATATCGCATTTTCGACGAGATGAAGCGATTCATTCGCGACAATCGCAGCCGGCCGTTTTTCTGCTACGCTCCCTGGACGCTGCCCCACGGCCGCTACCAGCTACCTGCCGACGATTCAGCTTGGCTTGAGTACAAGGACAAGCCGTGGAGCCTGCCAGCCAAAGGCCACGCCGCTTTTTGCTCGATGGTTGATCGCTTCGTCGGCGAAACCCTGGCGCTGGTGAAACAGCTTGGTATCGAGCGCGATACGATTGTCTTCTTCTGTTCCGACAACGGCGCGCCAGAACGCTTTGAGGGCGAGCTGGACTCCTGCGGCGAACTGCGCGGGAAGAAGACCAATTTGTACGAAGGGGGCATTCGAGTGCCGTGGATCGTCCGCTGGCCGGGCCGCATACAAGCACGGGCTATCAGTAATCGGCCCGTGTACTTTCCGGACTTTCTGCCGACCGCTGCGCAGATCGCCGGCGGGTCCACCCGCTTGCCTTCCGGTGTGGATGGCATCTCGCTGGTCGATGAATTGACGGGTAAGAGCCGGCCTGGCCCCGATCGCCATCTGTACTGGGAGTGGAACGGCCGTGACTTCGACCCGGATCTCACCGCTCGCCTGAAAGCTTGTCGTTACGGGCGATGGAAGCTGGTCCGCCACGACCCTAAAGCAGCTTGGGAGTTGTACGATCTTGCCACCGACGCCTCTGAGCGACACGATGTGTCAGCGACGCACCCTCAGATCGTAGCCGACTTGTCCGCCTGGATCACCGCCAACCGCACGGATGCGCGCCCGCAGCAAGAACCGCGCGCACCGGGCGGCCGCGACTGGGCGTGAAGCTTTGTGCAGAAAAGGCGCTGCAAGCTGCCGCACTCTAAAAGGTCGCTACTGCTTCTTGCGTTTCGGCGACGGCCCCGGCGCGCGGCGCGTTCAACCCAGACCGCAACAACTTCCAGCCGCGCTTCGGGGTGGCTTACAAGGTGCTCAGCTCGAAACCCTTGGTATTTCGCGGCGGCTTCGGCCTCTCCTACCTGGGCACCACCGATTGCGGCACCGGCACTGGCTTTTCCCAAACCACTACCGCCGAAACGACTACGGCCGGGTTTCTCCCCTATTGGCTACTCTCAGATCCCTTGCCCACCGGCGTGAAGCAGGCGCCGGGAGCGGCGCTCGGCTTGGCCACGGGCGTTGGGGGCGCTCTCAGCTTTAATGATGCGCTACGCCAGAGGCCCAATGTCTGGCAATACTCGGCCGGCTTCCAGTACGAATTGCGGCCCGGCCTGCTGGTGGACCTGGCCTATGTAGGCAGCCAGACCAACCAGATTGGGAGCAGCAAAAACATCAACTTTCTGACGCCCGAGCAACTGGCGCTGGGCACCGTGTACCTGAATCAGTCGGTTCCCAACCCTATGTACAACATCGTCCCGTCGCTCGGCGCGCAAGCCAACATCCAGCGGCGCCAACTGCTGCTGCCCTACCCTCAGTACGGCGCCCTGACCATGAACAGCATCAGCATCGGCCAGAATTGGTACAACTCCTTCCAGTTGAAGGTGGAGCGGCGCTTCAAACAGGGGCTGAACTTCTTGGTTTCCTACACCAATTCGAAGAACATGCAGGCGGTCTCCTTCCTCAACACCTCCGACCCCAAACCTTCGCGAGAGCTGGTGTCCTATGACATCCCGCAGCGGCTCGTAATCAGCGGAATGTACGAATTGCCCGTCGGCCCCAAAAAGAGGTGGGTTAACTCGGGGCTGGCGGCCAAGCTGATCGGAGGCTGGCAGGCCAGTTGGATGGGGATCATTCAGTCGGGCAAACCGATGTCGTTGCCCGATTACTACATCTACGGCGACCCTAAGCTGAAAAACGGGCAAACGTTGAACCACTGGTTCGACACTTCGAAGACGATCTGGGTGCAGCGGCCGCCCGATACGCTGCGGACGGCGAAGCTGCGCAGCCCCAACATCCGCCGCCATTCCGCGCCGCAGATCAGCACCGTGCTGATTCGCGATTTCCGGATCACCGAGCGCCAGAAGCTGCAGTTCAAAGCGTCGGCGTTCAACGTGTCGAACACGCCGATCTTCGATTTCCCGAACACCACCCCCACATCGCCCCTATTCGGAGTGGTGCCGGTCACTCAGATCAACCTGCCGCGCAGCATCGAGCTGGGCTTCCGCTACGTGTTCTGATTGCGGATTCGCGACCTGTTGGTGGTGTCCCCTATGGAATGAGCACCGTCGAGCCGGTGGTGCGGCGGCCCTCGAGTTCCCGATGGGCGCTGGCCGCGTCCTCGAGCGGCCAGGTGCGCTCCAGCTTGATCTTCACCACGCCGCTCTCGACCACCTCGAACAGCGCCCGGGCGCACGACAACAGGTCTTCGCGCTTGGCCGTGTAGGCCATCAGGACCGGGCGCGTGAGGAACAGCGAGCCCTTCTGCGCCAGCAGGCCGATATTGAACGGCGGGACGGCGCCCGAGGCGTTGCCGTAACTCACCATCAGGCCCAACGGGCGCAGGCAATCGAGCGACCCCAGGAACGTGTCTTTGCCGACCGAGTCGTAGACCACCGGCACGCCGGCGCCGCCGGTGAGGGCGCGTACCCGCTCGGTGAAGTTCTCGCGGGTGTAGACGATGGGATGGTGGCAGCCATTGGCGCGGGCCAGCTCCGCCTTGTCGTCGCTGCCGACTGTCCCGATCACGGTCGCGCCCAGGTTCTTCGCCCACTGGCACATGATCAGGCCCACGCCGCCGGCCGCCGCATGCACCAGGATGGTCTCGCCCCGCTGGACG
>Ga0315295_10000845_pt1 | contig 26175 bp, 18 predicted proteins | sample YL17G14_0_MG_FD_204453 | JGI IMG/M metagenome (GOLD analysis project Ga0315295, IMG submission 204453) | Sediment microbial communities from Yellowstone Lake, YNP, Wyoming, USA - YL17G14_0 | ecosystem: Environmental > Aquatic > Freshwater > Lake > Sediment | place: USA: Wyoming | collected... | reverse complement strand
AAAATAACTGCTTTTGGAAAAAGTTCATTTAAAACCTTCAGGATAGGAAGTGCCGGCTGTGACGATTGTGTGGCGAAGAATATTATATTCAGATCAAATCACATTGAAGGACAAGAATTTGGGCTTGATGTCACTGACCAGGATCATTCATATTCAGTTTATTGGACTTTAAATATTGTAGTTAAAGATAAAAATGGAAATCCTGCCGTAGATACAGGTGTGACAATAAATGACAGGTCCGGTAAAATTGCTTTGAAAGCAAAAACCGACAATCATGGAAACATAGCCGCTGAACTGCCGGAATATGAAGTGGATGGAAAGAAAAGGATAAATTATTCTCCATATACTGTTAATGCCGGAAGGATAACCAGACAAGTTGTCCTGGACTATAATGAAGAAATAATAATACAATAAAAAAATAGTATTAAACAGTTTGACCTGTATCTATTTCCGGATATTGGTAATTATCTTACTTGATTTATTTCAGGTTATCTGAAAGTAACTGTTATATTATGCGTCTTCCCCGGTGCAACTATAAAAAGAACATACTCTTTACCTTTTTATCGAGGTTTCTGTCGGGAAGGTCCCTGAAACAATCAAAAAAACCTGAAGTGTCATTGTTCTCCATCTATTGCTGATCATAATCATTATTAAGATCCTGATAAATATTCAACACCTTACCTTTGTTTTTATGAAATTCCACCGAAGATCAAGAAAATGATCATAAGTACTTCCACGCGGTGTATACCAGGGTATTATCTTGTTTTGATCATCAAGTACAACGTTATGAGTGCAAAAAGTGATGTCAGTTATTGTTTCCTGCCGGTTATTGCAGGAAAAAATCAGCAGGAGAAATATAATTAGAATATATATCATGAACATCTGAATTAAAGATATCGTAAATTATAAAAAATTAAATGAATATATTTACTCCTTATGGTTTTTCGGAAATTTTAAAATTGTAGCTTTATTTTTTCATTGACCCGTGTTTATGCATTATTTACCAGATAACTTCATGATTACTCATAGCCGGACATTTCATCTTGAAATCAGATTTTATATCAGTCTTCTCCTGACTTTTTCATTGTTGTTTTCTTCAGGTTGTTCCCCAGGTGAAAAAAAGGAACGATTCTCGTTTAAGGAAAGCCTGAATGGTGTAGAACTTTATGAGGATGGTAAGCCTGTGTTTTATTATCAAAGGGAACCTAAGCTTTTAAGCGGGCAGTATATCTGCAACAATTACATTCATCCGCTTTATTCACTCGGCGGGGATACGCTGACAGATGAATCTCCGGCTGATCGTCCTTATCACAGAGGCATTTACTGGGCATGGCGCCAGATTTATATCAACGATTGGAGTATAGCCGACGGATGGATTATGGAAAACATTTCCCAGGAGGTTACCGGTTTGAAGGCCGAATCAACAAAATCAACTGCACAACTTACGGCTGATGTTTTATGGAAATCTACAGGATTTCAGAATGGTGCTCCATTTGTTAATGAACGTGCAATTATCAGTTTGCAAAGAAAACAGAAGGGTTTACGGATCATTGATTTTGAAATTAGATTAAGGGCTTTGATATCAGGGGTGAGCATAGGAGGATCGGATGATGAAAAAGGTTATGGTGGATTCTGTGCACGCATAAAACTTCCTGATGATATGATATTCACATCTGATAGAGGGTCTGTTGTACCACAAAATCTCCAGGTTGAAGCCGGCCCATGGATGGATTTTCCCGGATCATTTGGAAAGGATGGCATTAAAAGCGGTCTGACAATTATTTGAAACCCCATTACACCAAATTGTCCGGCACCATGGATTTTAAGAAAAGAAAGCAGTATGCAGAATGTTGTTTATCCCGGAAGGCAAAGAGTTAATTTACCTATGGATAATGATCTGGTTCTGAAATTCAGGATGATGATACATGAAGACGAAATTGGAAATTTGAAAATAGATCGGTTTATAGAAAAGAAATAATATTGTTTATAAAGTTGCCGGGTGCTCGTTGCTTGTCGGTTGGACTCACGACTTACGACTCAAGCCTCACGACTCATGACCCGGCAACCGGTAACTGTTATCTTAAAATAATTATCTGAAAATGAGTAAAAAAATTCTTTTATGGACGTCACTTTTAATTCTGTTCCCATGTGCCATTTATAGTCAGGATAACCTGTATTTCAACAGATCACTCCAGGATTTTGCCTCAAAGATGCAGCTTTCAAGCCCTACACCAGGTTACAGGATGATAGGAAGAACAAACTCGACTGTTGAGGGTTCGGAATATCTTAATGAAAAATTTGAGAAAGGTGAAATATTCACATCTGACAGTGAGTGCTTTTCAGGAATTCCTATGCGATACAATGCTTATCATGGCGAAATAGAAGTACTGATGCCAGACAGTACAATATGGTCCCTGACAAATAGAAGTGACATTATTAAGATTAATCTGAATTCATCGGTTCTTGTACACACCCGTTTTATTTCGGCTGAAGGAGAAAAATCTGGATATCTTTCTCTGGTTTACAGCGGAAAAAATCTTCTCTACCGGAGGGACTATAAAGTTTTTATGGAAGGAGTGCCATCTAACGGGATTATAAATGAAATACCGTCAAAAATAGTTGACAGACCAAAAGAATTTTATATTCAAACAGATGCCGGAAAGCCAAAAATTTTCAAAACTTCCAAAGACCTTTCAGAGCTTCTTGGTAACAAGTCACAGGAAATAAATCTCTTTATTAAGAAGGAGAAGATTAATATGAAGAAGGAGGCTGACCTGATAAAATTAATAACTTACTACGATAAGATAAATTAAGGATGCATGAAAAGATTGATTAATTCCTTATTAGCTTTCTGTGCTTTATCAGCTTGTTTGGTAATAACAGGCTGCAAACAAACACAGGTTGCAAAATTGAATCCGGAAGATTTTAGAAATCCCCCTTCATCCAGTTCCATTCATGCGTGGTGGCACTGGCTTGACAATGCTATAACAAAAGAGGGTATTACAAAGGATCTTGAGGCTATGAAAAAGCAGGGAATTTCAGCTGCAACTATTTTAAATGTTGGTCTGTTTGGAGAGCCTGACCTGGGTGTTCCTCAGATTAAATTCGCCACCAGCGAATGGTTTCAGATGTTTGAATGGGCGTTAACTGAGGCAAATCGTCTTGGGATGACAATCGGTGCCCATAACTGTGATGGATGGAGTTCCAGCGGTGGACCGTGGATAGATCCGGAGAACTCCATGAAGCGCTGTATATGGAGCAGGTCAGTTATTGAAGGCGGGAAACAGATTGAAATACAATTACCTGAACCCAGAGGGAATCTAAATTTCTATCGTGACATCAGTGTAGTTGCATTTCCTGTAACTGACGGCTTAAGTTCATTTCAGGCTGTCAAACCGGAAATCAAGGTGAACTCCTCGGTTTCAGGAGATATACTTTATGATGCCAATCCATTCAGTACAGTTGAGGTGAGTAATGGAACCATTATTGATATTGTCTTCGGGACAAATGTTCAGGCAACAAAAATTGCCATTCATCCCAGGGTGGAATTTGCCTGGGGAAATTTGTACAATATTCATTTTCAGATTGATCTGAAAACTTCTTCCGATGGCAAAATATTCAGAGCTGCCGGGCAGTTTGAAGGACCTGCATTAAACAGGACCTCGGTTCTGGAAACAGGTATGCTTAATGCAAAATACTACAGGTTGGAATTCAAGAATTTAACAGGCGCAAATGCATTAGATATTTCTGAGATTGAGCTGTTGGGAGAAAACGAAAAACCTGCTTATAATACAGTAATACCATTTCATCTGGAAAAAACGGTAACCACATTGGCATATGACCTGAAAGATTTTCATATACCAGGCATGGATTCATCCGATGCTATTCCTGCCAAAGACATTATTGATCTGACTCAATATATGAATTCCGATGGCATTCTGAAATGGGATGCACCGGCAGGAAACTGGGAGTTGCTGAGGATAGGATATACAACGACTGGTTCCATGAATGCCCCGGCAACCAGCGCAGGAAGGGGACTTGAATGCGACAAAATGGATACATCTGCACTTAATCTTCATTTCAGAAGTTTTCCTGGTAAACTTATCGAACATGCGGGAAAATTTGCAGGAAATACCTTTGAGTACCTTTTCATCGACAGCTGGGAATGCGGATATCAAAACTGGACAGGAAACTTTTCATCAGAATTTGAAAAGCGCAGACAGTACAGCATTACAAAATGGCTGCCTGTTATATGCGGGGTAACAATAGACAACCCTGATGCAACAGAGAGGTTCCTTCATGATTACCAGCAGACAATCGCAGAACTGATTGAGGAGAATTACTACAGGCATTTCAATCAACTCTGTAAACAAAATGGTGTAAGATCGCATGCTGAGGTTATCTATGGCGGAACAGGTTACCCTCCTCTTGATATTCTAAAGTCAAACAGTTACGTGGATGTTCCTATGTTCGAATTCTGGGCTACTCCTGACAAGGAAACCGGTTTTATTAAATATAAACCGGTTGCGAATCCGGTCTTTGAAATGCCGGCATATGCAGGCGCTTTATACGGCAAAAAAGTAATTCCTGCAGAAGCATATACAGGATATGCAAATTATAGTGAAAATCCCTGGGATCTCAAACTGTTTGGAGATAATGCATTTTGTTCCGGCATAAACCAGATGGTATTACATAGTTATGTTCACCAGCCTTTTGAGAAAAAGCCGGGCATTACACTGGGTGTGTTTGGCCAGAGTTTTAACAGGCATAATCCGTGGTGGGACTTTGCTTCACAGTGGTTTACATATCATTCGAGAGTCCAGAATATTCTTCAGCAGGGTGTTCCAGTCTCAAATATTCTTTACTTCGTTGGTGACAGGTTTTACAATGATCCGGACAACAAAGGTATTTATGAGGTGCCTGATGGTTACAGTGTACAGAAATGCAACCTGGATATTCTGATGAATCATTGCAGTGTAAAAAATGGAAAGCTCCTTCTGGATAACGGCATGAGCTATGAACTTTTACTTCTGCCTGACGATTCCTTTATGAATCTGGAAACTTTAAAAAGAATTGAGGAACTGGTAAAGTCCGGTGCTGTTGTCTCAGGCCCTAGACCCTCAAAAGTTCCAGGAAATCTGAATTATGAAAAAAATGAAAAAATGCTCAATGACCTTTCAAAAAAAATGTGGCATGATGCCAATAACAATGAAGCCGTTGAAAATAATTATGGCAAAGGAAAGGTATACTCAGGAATAAGTCTGGAAGATGTGCTAAATAAACTTCATATTTTGCATGATTTTTCTTTTAAAGGCAGCGAGGAAGAGGGACTTATTTATATTCATAAGAGAATTGGCAGTGATGACGTTTATTTTGTGGTCAACCAGGGGAATAAAGCTTTTAAATATGAATGCATTTTCAGAATGAAGGGCAGGACCCCTGAAATCTGGAACCCTCAGTATGGAAACATTTGTCAGGCAGATAATTACAGAGAATCGGCAGGGCATACTATTTTAAAGCACACATTCCAGCCGCGTGAATCATTATTCTTCGTTTTCAGGGATGAAACATCTTCTGATCTTCCCTTATACAAGGAATTGGAGCAGAAGTATACAATTGAAGCATTTGATGGCTCACTCACACTTGAAGATATGCCCGGGAAAAAACCTGTAAAAATCAGTAATTTAGTCTCCTGGATAACATTCACTGATCCGGATATAAAATATTATTCCGGGAAAGCCCGGTATTCACTTAGATTTGATCTCCCTGCTGATCTGATAACCCATAAACCTTTGTATTTATGTGTGGATGAAATAAAAACGGCTTATGAAATAAGTATGAACGGTAATTTAATAGGCTGCTCTTCTTTCCCGGGTCATCGGTTTGATGTATCATCTGTTGTAAAGGGAAAGGGAAATAAAGTAGAAATAAGAGTTGCCAATCCATACCGTAACAGGATCATTGGTGATTTTATTCAATACGGATCTCTGAAGAACCTCTGGACCACATCACCTGTCAATAATCTTCCGGGTAAGGAAAAGGCTTTACTGGAATCAGGTATACTTGGTCCGCTGGAATTACGTTACTAGCTTAAATCACCACCACCCATCGGGCATATTTGTAATATCATCAGAAGCACCCGGGATGCCTGTTGCCGGACCATAAAAAACACTCCCACCATATGTTGTAAGGAATAACATACCAGAATTGTTTATATCAGGAACAGCTCTTTGTCCCCATTTAAACCGGTAACCTTCAATCCTGTGCCATGCATTGCCTGAATCTTCCGACCGGTAAGCAGCATTTTGAAAAGTATTAATGTATAGAATGGCTGATTTTTCCGGATCCATACCTGCCGAGTTGACACGCACACTTTCATCAAACACCTGTTTCCAGGTCTGTCCGCCATCGGTGGTTTTAATTATTCCTCCCCTGATATCATTACCATTTAAAGTCCTTGGCCAGCAGCTGACGTACATTATTTCAGAGTTTGAAGGATCAATCAACAGGTCGTGGGGGCCATTAACACCTTCAGGTAATGTCAGAGGTTTCCATGAATCTGCCTGGTCATCGCTATAGTAAACAGATCCATCCACCACCTTCCCTTTCGATTCCCCCCGGGCGAAAAGGACAAAGAGACGTCCTTTGCTGTTTTGTCTCAGCTGCCATGCAAACAAATTATTCCCCAGGCCTTTATTTGACAGGTTCCATGTTTTTCCGTCATCTGTTGATTTATAAATTCCCCTGTCGAATGCGCTAACATACAAAATTCGTTTTCCGGATGGTGATGACAGATCAAGCTGCACATTGGTACAAACAGTATTACCTGGAATGCCAGTATTACTTTTTTGCCATGTGATGCCCCCATCCGTTGAAACAGCCACCCCTCCCACAAAATCTCCAAAACCTTGTCTGCCAAACATTTTGGCTCTGGGCAGATCATGGGCATCAGCCCAAACTGACCAGACCTTTCCTTTAACGGCAGGATCAAATTCAACTTCGTAGCAGGTATTCTGCCAATCCCTGGGAATGTTTTTAATAGAATGGAACCAACTGTTTCCTCCAGTAAATGTATGGAACAGACCAATATCAGTATAACAGATAAAGAAATGATTCTTGTCGAACGGGTCGAAATGAATACCATAGCAAGTAGTCACGTTTAATCCGTTATTTGAACAAGAACCATCCGGATTATTGCGACTGTAAAGCTGTTCCCAGGTTTTTCCGCCATCAGTGGTTTTGTAACATCGTCCGTTGTCTCCAGCATAGCAAACATCAGGATTTCCGGGGGCGACGCCCATATCGATGGGACTTCCGCCCCAACCAGGATCATAACTCTTCTCCATCCATGATCCTTTAAAATTATCGGTAATATATCCTTCAAAAGAAGAGGATATCAATACAGGTTCCCAACTTATTCCACCATTCACCGTTTTATAGATACAGTACAAGGGATCGAAAGTCTTCTCTGCATTGAGTCTAGGAATATCTAAAGAAACATAAGCTACTTCCGGAACTGATTTACATACTGCCAGTCCCTGTCTGAAATCAGGCAACATATCCTGTTTAACCTCCTTAAGTAGTCCGCTATTGATCTGTTGCCAGTTTTCACCAAGATCATTACTGAGATACATACCTCCTTTTCCATCTTTTCGGAAAGGTGACTGGATATAAAGCAGCTGCCCGTTTTCGCTTTTACCCCCTTCAACAGCAATCACTTCTTCAACCGGTAAGGGCAATGACTTCATTTCACCTGTCAATTCATTAATATGTATGCAAAACTGCTCAGTAAAAACTGTTACATGTCCTTCTCTGCTTTCAGGGAATATGGCCATTACAAATTCACCAGGCAATCTGGTAACGGTCTTCCAGGTTGCTCCGTGATCTGTTGATAACACCAGTGTGACTTCACCTGGGTTTTTGTTTTTATTGTCCCGCCCCATGTAATCTATTAAAGGGGCAATTCCGAGGTAAATATGCCTGTTGTCAGCAGGATCCACCTTCACTTTTTGTATGGTACCGTTCAATGCGCCTTCAATGATTTCTGATGGCAGCAGACTCGTGCTTTGCAGCCTCTCCACTTTTTTTGATCTTTTGATATCGGGGTAAATGATCTTCCAGTTTTCTCCACGGTCCTCAGATCTGAGAAGCATTGATATTCCCGATCCACGGTCTTCACTGTGCAAAAATCCCCTGGTTGCCACATAAACAGTATTTGAATCCATGGGATCGAACTCAAAATCATCAGGTACATTGCACAGGTTCTTCATTTTCCAGTCCTTACCGCCATTGTGTGAAACATAGACAGCTGTCATGTCACAATGGGTCATGACAAGGTTTTCATTGAAGGGGCTCACAGTTGGTTTCAACACACCACCCCCGCCACCTGGACCAATCACTTGCCATTCATTATGAAAGAAAAGTTTTCGGTTTTTACCGGCAGTCGATTGATCCTTGCACCCATTACCAATTAGGATACAAATAAGCACAGGAATGAAATATTTGAAGTTATTCATATTACTCATAGAGTTAAATTTTCATGTTAAAATAAATATTAGTCTGAAATCTGGTCGAGGTTAGATCACAAATTGTTAACCATCCATTCATAGGTGCGCTTTTCAGCTATGGGTGCTATATTATGACCCTGGTCATGATTAAATAGTTCTATGTTTTTTGGCATCCCGTAAAGGTTATAAACAGGCAGAACAGCTTCAATATAAGGAATGCTTTTTTCACCGTCAGCAGAATCACCTCCAATAAGGAGAAAGGGTTTAGGAGCACATAATCCAAGCACTTCATGATGTTGATGGTTAAAACTATGAATTTCTTTTCCGAGGTACCAGGGATCATCCCAGTTTGAAAAATCTATCCCGATTCCACCTTCGTTACTGACGATTACTTTCACCCGTTCATCGAATGCTCCTAGGTAAAAAGCCTCCTTGCCTCCGAGTGAGTGACCCATTGCCCCGATGCGTGAATTATCAACCTCTTCAAGATTTGTCAGTACATCTACAGCACGTTGGGCATCAAATAACATCTTGGCCATTCCCTTTGATTTGGGATGTCGCTGCTGGAACAGCACGACTTGTTGTTCATATGTTTTATCCCCTTTATCACACCATAGAAAGCACATTGGGCAAATAACCACAAAGCCCATCTGTGCCAGTTTATAGCCTAGTGCGACAATGTTTCCCTCCTCGACACCAGCAATAAATTTCATCTGATTATCACTTGTTGAATGCAAAGCCACCACACTGGGTAGTTTGTTTATAATGTTCTGAGGCTTTAAAAGGTAAGCGTTTACCGTTAAGCCAGGTTCACCTTGATATTCGATGAATTGCCGGATTAATCCGTCAGGTCTATCCTCGATTAATATGTTTAACTTTGGCGGATTCGGATTCGGATCGAGTAATCCCAGGAAATCGCTCCATCGTCCGGCTATTATTTTTCTGTTTTCTATCCATCCAGACAAGGAAGTAATTGGATTTCCAAGACGGTCTGTAAGAAGAGCCGGAAGCCCGGCTTGATAACGGAATAATGGATTTTTTAATCCTGAACTTAAATACAAACCCGCAAAAGCATAACCTGATGATTTCAGAAATTTTTTTCTATGCATTGCTTTGTACTAATAATTTAAAATATAATGAAAGGCAAGTTTATTTAAATATATAAAATCATAACAATTATATCTGTGACGTGATTATATTTCAGGAAGATATAATAATATTACCAGGATACATTCTATAAACGTGATAACAAAGTATATGAAAGATAAGAAAATTACATTTAGTGCATATTAAATAGAGAAATCTTACGTAAATTTATTTTATTTTAGTAAAATATTAATCTTTGAATTTATTTTTATTTTCCTATGGTAAATTTATACTCTCTGCCTCTTAATTATATGAAACATCTGAAATTTATACTGCTGACAGTCTTATTATGTCTGAGCATGCAGATTTTTTCACAAAATTATACCATTCCAGGAGTCATAACCACTCCATATCCAACCTTTATTAATCTTGCTGTTGAATGGATCATTCAGGGGGATGACAATCTAAACGGAGTAGTAACAGTATGGTTTCGGGAAACGGGAGAAAAAAGCTGGCATCAGGGCATGTCTCTTTTCAGAGTACCTGCTGGTCATAACCTGCAATTCAACTGGGAAAATAAGCATTCAGGGAGTATTTTTGATTTGAAACCTGATACAGAGTACGAAATCAGGCTTTCATTGGCCGATCCCGACGGAGGTTCAACAGAAAGAACTGTTAAGGCCCGTACAAGGGCTGTTCCTGAAATCAGAAGTAATGCTGATTTTTTTGAAATTCAGCCTGGTGTATATGATACGCTGTGGACCCTCGACGGAACCATGGACAGACCAAAAGTGTATCAGTGCACGAAAGGTGAAGCACGCTTTACCTATATTGATCTTAAAAACAGAAAATGGGTGTTTATAAGAGGCCTTCATGTTTATAACCTTAATCCGGAAGGAATCGGTGTGAAGTTGAATGGAGCTGAAAATTGTGTGGTTACAGGTTGTTACATTAATGCAATATATGGAATAGTTGCCTATAAACCTGGTGCGGTAAATTGCTATATCTGCGATAATATATTAACCGGGATATGTGAATGGACCAACAAAGCCATGGGCGCCCACGGTGATAATATAGGGGAAGGAATTGAAATGACAGGTCCAGGAAATATTATCTGCTACAACAGTGTTACAGGTTTCAGGGACTGCATTTCTACCATGGAGGATCAACACGTTATCAATCAGACCTGTATAGATATCTATAATAATGATATATACAGGGGTGCGGATGATGCGATTGAAGCAGATTTTTGCTTCTCCAACTGCAGGATCTTTCGCAATCGGATAACTAATTGTTTTGTGGGACTGAGTTCTCAACCCGGGCTGGGAGGGCCTAATTACTTTTTCCGGAACAGTATGTATAACCTTACACACGGAGCTTTCAAACTGAAACGGTACAGCCAGGGGGATGTGGTCATGCACAATACTGTGATAAAGGTGGGTGCTGGACTTGGAGGAAACGATTCTATGGACTATGTCTGGTTTAGAAACAACCTTGCCATAGGAGGACCTGACGGTGGAGTGAAGTGGGGGGGCTATGGCGCCGGGAATCAATACGCTGCAGAAATTATCAAGCCTAAAACGCATTGCAGTTTTGATTATGATGCAGTAGGGGTCTTTGGAGTCCCTTACATCGCAAAAATCGGGAATTTGAAATTTTCCGAAGTAGAGAAGCATGGCATAGAGCATTTAGAACTTGGAAAAACCTTTCGGGATGTTAAATTCCCGAATCCTCCGATACCGGAGAGAGAGATACCTGACCTGAGACCCATACCAGGGGCAAGAACTATTGATGCGGCCCTTCTAATTCCAAATGTGAATGATCAATTCACAGGGAAAGCTCCGGATATCGGAGCTTACGAATTTGGACAAGCACTGCCACACTATGGACCACGTGATGAGGAACCTTCAGATCAATATCACCCTCCACTGTTATTCAGGGAGGACTGGAAAGAAATACCTGCAGCCACACCTGTGACTCAATATCATGTGTCCAATAAAGATCTTTTATTGAGCCTTTATGGGCCTGGTGCCGATAGTATAAGGAAAAGGCACCACACCCAACCAGCTGACGATCCTTATTATTTATGGTCAGGGCTTTGTTCTGGGAATTGGGCGGTCACCCTGAAAAGCAAGACCTCATTTGCTGATCTGAGAGAATATGCTAAAATAATCTGGAGATCCAAGCAAGCTGGTTTACATCGTCTGCATATAATACTTAAGCTTGCAGATGGTACATGGCTTGTCAGTGATCAGTATGACAGTCAGTCGATTGACTGGCGCATTCATGAGTTCAACCTGGCTGATATCAATTGGTATTCATTGGATATACAGACTATCACAGAGGGTTTACCTGTTACCAATCCTGATATTTCAAAGGTAGACGAAATAGGTTTTAGCGATCTGATGAGGGGAGGAGAGAGTAATGCATGTTCACGGCTCGACTGGATTGAGGTTTATGGAAAACCAGTTATAAGGTAGAGCACTGAAGTAATCAATAAAATAATTTAAATATTCAATCATGAAAAGAAGAAATTTTTTCCGGTTGGCCTCTGCAGGAGCAGCTGGATTAACATTAGGGGCTTCATGCAAAAATTTTAACCGTGGAAACGGCGTTCAGGGTAGCGGTAAAGAGCTCAAAGGAGAAATTCCTGATTATAGGGGAACAATTAAAACTGTTTTTTCGATAGGAAAAGGTAAACCCGCAGGAGACAAAGTAATTCTGGCGCTTATCGGAGCTGGTTCATGGGGTACCAACCTTATACTGGAAGCAGCTAAATCAGGGGAGAATATTATGATCAAGTATGTTTGTGATGTGGATGATACCCGAGGAGGCCGCGCTATCACTGAACTGGAGAAAATCCAGGGTTTTCGTCCAATATCGGTAAGAGATATGCGAAAAGTATATGATGATAAAGAGATCGACGGTGTATTCATTGAAACACCCGAGCACTGGCATGCTCTTGCTACTATATGGGCTTGCCAGGCAGGAAAAGATGTTTACGTGGAAAAATGCATTTCACGTTCGGTATTTGAAGGACAACAAATGATCAAGGCAACGATGAAATACGAGCGGATTGTGCAATGTGGCACACAAAACCGGAGTGCAGATTATGCCCTGACTGCCAGAGACTATATTAAAAGTGGTGAACTGGGAGATATTGTTGCGGTTCATGTGAGAGAGCTGCTCGAAGGGCCAGTCCCATTCAACGAAAAAGAGAATACGAATGCCCCGGGAACTATTGACTGGGATATGTGGCTGGGTCCGGCTCCGAAAGTTCCTTACAACATTTCACGCAACAAATCATGGGTGTATTATTGGGACTACTCCGGAGGACCTGTCACATCAGGCGGCTCCATACACCAGCTTGACCTGGCCCGGTTGGTCCTTGGAAATCCGGGATTTCCAAAGTCGGCATATTGTGCAGGGGGAAGGTATTTCTTTAATGATAAACGGGAGATACCAGATTATCAGATGACAACATTTGATTATGGCAATTTTGTTCTCACGCTGGAAACGGGAGAATGTACGCCTTATATGCAAAAAGAGGGACCAGATGTACGTTATGGGGACATTTATCCTAAATGGATGCAGAATTCAACCAGGATAGATATATTCGGAACAAAAAAAATGATGTATCTGGGACGCATGGGTGGTGGATGGCAGGTATTCGATAAAGACGAAAGGATTGTTGCACAGGATAAAGGAATCTTTCCGCTTAAAGCACATATCCTGAATTATATCGAATGTATAAGGACAAGAAAACAGCCAAATGGTAACATTGTCGAAGGACATAATAGTTCAGTGCTGATACATCTCGCAAATCTATCATATCGGGCAGGTAACAGACAACTGTTATTTTCACCCGAATATGAAACCATACTGAATGACAGTAAAGCAGCAGACCTGGCTAAACTTACCTATCGTAAAGGGTTTGAGATCAACGAGGAGGTGTGAAATGCACCTCAGGCTTACTAAAAGAACCGTTGGTTTTGTCCTGTCAGCGACAGTCCTGATTGCGGGGAGTCTTATTTTTTACGCATTTGCGCGTACATGGAACAAAACAGATATTGAATTCAGGATACATATTAATGAACAATTGGTTAAGGAATCAACTTTTGGTGAACCCCCAACTTTTGCTATCTGGATCGAAGATAAGGAAACAGGGTTAACCCAGACTATTTTTGTGACCAGTCGAGCAGGATTGGGAGACTGGGAAGGGAAATCTACAGTCCCTGTTGCCCTTCCAAAATGGTTTGAAGTAAATGAAAGTGAGAAACAATCAAAAAATCGACTGGGAAATAAAATTCCAGATCGGCTTACTGTAACAGGAGCTACTCCCAAACCTGGTTATTTCAGAACCAGAGTAAGAGTAAATCCCGGAACCAATTGGATTTGCTGGATTGAAGTAAATCTTGCCGGGGATTTTAACGAGAGTTATTTAGAGTATGATGAAGTGAATAAGACATCGGATGAATATAAGACCGGGCAACCCGCATTACTTTACGATGCAGAGATAAAAGCATTGGAAGGAAATATTACTGTACCGGTTATTTATGGAATGTGTATTCTTGACCCGGAAAAAGGAGTTACGATTAAACCTTTAAAAGGGATCACTACTGCAACAGGGATCTTTGATGAAATCAGAATTGCAGTTGTCAGGCCAAAGCCAAGAATTATCGAATGGAACTGATTAAAATCAAGAGGCAGCCCGGTTCTGTTTTAATGAAAATCTCTATACTCCGCCTGCGATTTGGCTGCCTCAATACTGTCTCTTTTACATTTCCGATATCTTTATCAATGCTTCTGTCCCATATTACACCGAATACATCTTTACACAGGTTATCCCCCAGATATTCAAAGAAGCCGATATCATTTCCCATTTCAAGCAAGTGGTTCTGCAGGCAATCTTCAATATCGCGCCCATCAAGATAGTTCAGCAATTTCTCTTGAGCTTCCACTGTAAATTTGAAATGCCATGGGACATAAGGTATGTCCCTGAAATGTAAGGCTCTTTTTACAATTTCTCTTTTTTCCATATTAACAGATTAATACTGTTTTTGGAGATTGATTTTTGAGTCATTAACTATTAGCTATTTCAAATAACCGCCTGATAGCAGGATTAGGGTTGGAAATGTCATTCTCAGAATCAATGGTTATTGTGGGTATACCTCCATGTTCAATCTGAAGCTGCATTCGCAGTTCTTCATCTTTATCCTTTCCACTCAGACCTGAATACCCTATTGTACGGCATAATCTGCCAAATAATACCTGATTCAGATTGCATCCACCAGTACGTTCCAGTCCTTGAATCGAACTCTGCCAGCTCTTAAACAAATGGGCCTGGGCAAATGAAAGTCCCTGCATGGTAATTTCATTCAGGCCTTCTCCACCGACCACCAGTCCATTGCCCAAATGACCTATATGATCGATTAACCGCTTCATACCTTCAGTTGATGTCATGGATTCAACAAGGCAATTGTGCAGATTTTGAGTGACCAGTGTCACATCGATGAAAACAGAGTCCAGATTAAGATCCTTGCTTGCTTTATTTATGTTTTCTCCCAGAATGGATCTCCACATACTTAATCCCGGATGTACTTTCACCATCACATTTTTGTCGCGGTTATGCATACGGCTTTCATTTGATTCCGGTACACCAATGGCTTTCCCGTCAACCCAGCTCCATCCCATTAAGTGTTTGGTTTCTATATCGCGATATTGAAAATCACGGATAAGCGTATAGACAGGATTTGAGGGATCCATATCGATCGAATTGAAATGCGGCATTATATGGAATCCCATTTTCTTGCATTTTTGAATAAAGGTTCTGCCCTTTTCACTTGCAATATATGTTGGATAATTTTGGTCGTAGATGTCTGTGCGCCAATCGGGATAATGCAGAAGTACTTTGTCGGGTGATATTTTTTTTGAAAGTGCGTCAAGAATAGCCGGGTCACCAGGGCACCAGGAGATGGCAAATTTAATATCATGAATCCAGGATCTGCGTCTTTCCTCTTCTTTTCCGAGCTCATAGGCATTCCAGAGCCAGTCATGGTATCTTGTCGCCGGGACCTGCCAGGTACCCTGAAAGACATTAATGTGCCATTGCAGACCTCCAGCTGCTAAGTTATTGTCAATGGGGCCATAAGCTTCGGTATCAAATCCAAGGATATACGGATCAGCCTTTGAACCCGTTTTAAGCGCCTTATAAGTATAACGTGAATCCTGAGCATGTATATAGAAACCGCCCTGGCCGGCCTGAAGTATGGCTAATCCGGCTTCCCAGTAAAACGGCCAATTCCAGCGCTGATCATTTATGAGGGGATCATCCAGTTTTAGTTTGATTCCCTGAAATAACGGGGCAACAAGTTGCAGATCATGCCTTATTCCAGGCATATTCCACCGGCAGGCCAGCAATCCAGGCCGGGAGGAATAAGCAGATGGTTCAATGATCAGATCGCCGGTTTCATCATCCGTAATGATGGTAATAATTCCTTCTCCATTCCAGCTATGAAAAATAATTTCGATCCGTTGATCCGAAACCTGGAGTGTCGTTATTTTACCATAATTCTTTTCGTTAATGTCAACTGTTTCCGATTTGGGGTATACAAGCTGCAATGCCGCATAATCACTATTGTTAAAACTATTTATGAATTCTTCTCCTTCAAGCTTACTTTGTAATGAGGTGAAAAATCCATTGGTGATCACAGCAGTTAAGGTGCGTGTTTCAATATATATCTGGTTATCCCTGATCTTAATTGATGATGTCATCCTTTCCCTTATTGTCTTACTTTTTTCAGGTGTAGCGGGTACCTGCCCACTTTGTAAAACAGGCAGAATAGGACTCAGAACTGCAACACCACCAGTTTTCTTGATAAAGTCTCTTCGTTCCATTTTTAAATAATTAATTTATTTTTTAACTCAGTATTTTACGCGGGAACAAAACTGGATTAAAAGACTAATTTAAGGTAATACCTCTGAAATATTTAATATAACTCTTTAATTTTTCAAGGTAGCCTTCCATATCTAGCAACTGCTCATCATAGATCAGGAAAGACATATCGGGACGGCGGAATGCAAAATGCCTTGCCCTGTCCTGTTGCCAGAAAAAAACCTTATCAGGTGCAGAGAATCCCTTGGGGAACCTTGTTTCTTCATAAGTTTTTACCAGGTCGTTAAATACGGATTCTCTTCTTTTCAAACAGTTTTCGATTATAAGTTGTGCTTTCAGCAAATATTCCAGAGAAGTATTATAATCAAGAAACCGGTTTACATGTGCCTCTTTAACAGCATATTCAAGATTTGATAAATCAAGATAAGTAAGGCAGGTATGTTTTATCAATTCCACACTGGTGCGGAAGATTTCAAAATCATAAGCATGTCTGGTTCCTCCTTTTTTATTGATTTCAATGATCTGCAAAGCCCTTTCCATTTTCTTCAATACATCCTCCGACTGGCTGACTTTATCTTTATATCGGGCATTCCAGAAGGGATCATATTCCAGGGCATCACCTCTGGGGAGGTCAGGCAAATTAGTCTGTCCGATCTCTCCATAGTGCCATACATTCCTTTCCATGGTTCCTGCAAAATAGTATGCCCCTTCATTTAAGAGCTTAAAAAGTTCATCAATGTTTGCAGCGGACTCACCATAATAATTTATAAAAAATGACTTTTTGAATTCATCAAGTGAGGGTTTGCTGCTGTTCCATGACCAGGCAGCAGCATTTATAAAATGCATCATCCACATTTGATTATGCAGATCGTCATCATCCCATGAAGTGCAGATCATCCCATCGAAAACACCCGAATTAGCAGCTGATGAAAGAAACCGGTAAGATTTTTCCAGGCTTCCCTGTCTAAGTTCACCTTGTTCCCCTTTTTCAAAGACATAAGGTACCATCAGGGGGACTACCCCGGGGTTGGGATCATAAGCAAAGACTTCAAAACCAAGTGATCTTGCTTCTTTTACGTAGATCAGTTCAGGTGTCTCATAATCATAACTTTCAGTCAGAACGAGACCCTTTACCGGTTCAATTCCCTTTGCAGGAGATTCGCTTATCTTCCAGCCCATTGGTGTTTCCCATGCCATAACCTTTCTGCCCTTTGTCTTCAGGTAACCGGCTGCTTTGTTAATAAACAACTGGTAAAGCCCGCTTTTACCTATTTCATCTAATTTGGCCTTACATTGATCACAGGCTCCCAACTCATAAGTTTCGTCAGAACCAATATGAATATAGGATGAACCAGGTGTAGCATTTACGGCATCTTTCCAGAGATCGAAAAGCAGATCATAGCTGCCTTGCTTTAAAGGACAAAATTCCCAGTTCGACGCTGCAATTTCCCTCAGGTGTTTATGTTGAGGCCATTTCAGAATAAAGCTGACATGTCCAAGACCCTGGACCAGTGGAACGATCTGAATATGATATTGTTTTGCATATAGGGTGAATTCCTGCATTTCTTTCATGGTAAATGCACCTGGTGCACCTATTTCAGGATGACTGGGATAGGCAAACTTGTCCTCCCACTCCCATACCAGCATATTTACCTTGAACCTGGCAAGCTCTTTAATGAACTCTTTTACATATGAAGCTTTGTCCTGATGATGTTTGGTATCGTAATGAATAGCACGTTTAAGAATATCAGGCCAGTCAGTTATAGAAAGACCAGGAACCTTATGGCCACTATCATTATTTTGAATCAACTGGAGAAAAGTTTGTGTTCCATAAAACAAGCCTGCTTCTCTAAAAGCTCTTATTACCAATTCTTTATCACCTGTAATGATCTGGTATCCCTGATCTTTTAACATTTTTGGTGCTTGATGGTGTGTAAGCACAACGGATGGATATGTACCACGTACACCTAATTTAGCGGTGATGTTCAATTCGTTTTTTAGATCATAGATTAATTCTTCGGCTGTAAACCGGTCGGAAACAGAAGGATTTTGATCCAATATAATAGTCAGATCATAGGTGAAGTCAAAATCAGGACCACCAAAACTTACCTGACGCGGGTATGGAATAATGTGCAAGCTCCGGATGTTCAGGTCACTTGCAGATACTAACAGACCTGATATAGATAAATATACAATGATCAGGTGACTGAACAGCTTGTTAAACAAATGGGTTAGTTTCATTGTCAAATATGATGATTATGAATGTTAAAGTTTGGGATTAAATCATCGGGTATCATACTTGGAGAGCCCGCATGCTCTAGCATAGATGGAGGCTATTGTCCTGATATGGCTGATTAACAGATCTCTGGGATCTGATTTTATTTTTTTGTCAGCCATGTAGAATTGAGCCGGCATGTACTGGCTTAACAGGGAAAGAGGAATTTTCACATGACTCAGGTTATTAAACAGTCTTGATTTAGCTTTTTCCAGTTCCGGTAAGTGCCAATAATATCTTGCACGGTCAGAAAAGCTGAATTTTCGTTTGAAAGATTTTTCATTTTCATCACCCGTGTAATAGGCTTTCCAATGGTCAGGAGTACTTACCATAGCTTTGTCAAGGGTATAAGACAGCAGTGACAATTCGATATTTTTTTTACCCAGCAGTTCAGATTCTATTGCTTCAAGAGCAAAAAGGGCTTCCCGGAATGCGAAAGTCAGCCAGGGTCCTACCTTAAGAATACAGAAATGATCTTCGACTAATGCTTTCAATACTGATTCAGACTGATAATCCGTAGAATGAACTTCAAAAACAAGATGATCATGTTCCATTATTTTATTGCTAAGGGATTTAACTTTTTCCCGCTGGTAATAGGAGACCTGATCATCTCCGAATTCCACACCAGGCTGAACTACCAGTCCGGCTACGCGTTCCCACGCATCAGTCAATCCTGCTTCAATAAAAGATCTTTTTGCCGCTTCCAATGTTAAAGCTACATCTTTAGTTTTTGTAAGCTGGATTGCATCCTCTTTACTCTTTGCTCCCCCAGGAGGTGGTACATCGGTACCAATAATATAAATGAGTCCTGGCTTCTGACTGATAGATTTTTTCCATGTATCTTCTGCAACTTTACAGAGTTTCAATGTTCTTGCTGCAACAATTTCATTGCTCAGGAATTTGGATCTGTCGCCAGCATCATCAGCACAAAACATGCTGGCATCCAGATGTATTTTTTGATAACCTGCCTTAACATAAGCTTCAATGAGCATTGCTGCCTGTTCCATGGCTTTTTCTGAAGGAAGATTCCGCCATCTGTTGGGTCCCAGGTGGTCACCACCGAGCAATATTTTTTCTTCAGGGAAATTCTGCCTGGCTGAAATGGAGTGAACAAAACCGACGAAGTCATCCGGATACATTCCTGTATATCCGCCATATTGATCAACCTGGTTGGAAGTCGATTCAATCAGAATCAGAGAATCATCTTCTTTTGCCTGTTGAAAGCATGCTTCCAGAACCTCACGGTTGACTGAACAGATTGAATAAATACCTTTAGCTGTCCCTTTTCTGTTGCCAGTAACTATATCAAGGAATTTATTTACCGGATTATTTGTCATTGTTAAGGGCACATTAAGAAAGCTTTTCCTAAAGAATTTCAACCTCTGTTTCCTTGGTTATTCATTTATGTATTTGGGGAATCGGTGGCTGGTCCGCCATCATAAATCGTAACACCCTGAACGACCCTGGTGATTGAACCGCTATTGGAAGGTGAATCGGGAGATAGTCCAAGACTAAGAGATTTAAAAAATCCGATAATCTGTGCCGGAAGTACATAGAATACAGAAAGAAACTCTTCGGGAATATCATTTAAGTATTCAGGAAGTTGAATTGGCAAATCAATATTCAGTTCCTCGCTGTTGACACTATTGCCAATGGCGATGCTTTTATGCCCAGATGAAGTGGCATTGACCGATTTGATCAGGTCAATTTCATATTTTCTTACATGGGAGTTATTAGATAGCAGATATGCCATAACAGTTGACTTGTTTACTACAGCCCTGGGGCCATGTCTGAATCCGAGGAAAGAATCATAAGTGCAGATCACGTTCCCGTCGGTGAGTTCCTGTACTTTCAGATGAGACTCATGTGCAGAACCGAATATCGCGCCAGAACCAAGAAATACCATTCTCTGATAATGTGATTCGGCGAGTTTATGTAGTTTTTCTGTGTATTCCTTAAGGATGTAATTTCCACATTCCTTTAAATTATTTATAACCGGGTACATACGTTCAATATCCTGAATGTCAAGAATAAGCAGACCAGTTAACAACATTGAGGTAAAGGAACTGGTCATTGCCAGCGAATGGTCATTAGTTTCTTCAGGCAATAGGAATACGTATGAATTTTCAGTACCTGCCTTTTTTGCCAATTCGCCATCTTTGTTACAAGTGATATTTAACTTGTACAGTTCATCGCAGTGTTTATTCGCCAGTTTTACAGTTGCGAGGCTTTCAGGGCTGTCGCCGGAACGGGCAAAAGAGATCAGCAGGGTGGGTCTTGAGCGCAGAAAATAATCTCCGGGATGTGTAATAATATCAGTAGTTGCTATGGCACGAGTATAGACCTTCCATTTTTTCTGAAACGGGCCAACAAGGGCCTCTCCGATGAAAGCGGAAGTTCCTGCGCCTGTAAGGATAACATAGGGACACTCTTTTGAGAGCACATTCTTCAGAAAAGAAACTACATTTTCTTTTTCACTAATCAGCTTGTAATAAGTCTCCATCCATAATTCTGGCTGACGGCTTATTTCTTTAGCGGTATTAAAGCCCCCTTTTAATTCAAGCTCTTTACCATCACATGTAAGATATTCCATACTATTCCTATTTTATTTCAATACAAATATAGTTGATTTCATTATCTTTCCAAGCTATTATAATTAAGTTTCATAAGGTTATTAATTCATTTTTAATTAAGTAAGATTTAACCTAATTCTGTATTAAAGATAGATTAGCTTATGCAATTAATGAAGAGTCTAAAACATAAATAACGGTTAGACACTTTCAGAAATTATTCCCTGTAAGTCATCTTTAGAACAGAGCGTTCATGAATTGTTAAGATTTAATGAGTTTTTTTGGCACCTGGGCCATAATCAACTTCCATAACGGCTTTCAATTGCCGTTCACGATCACCCGTGGTCAGGTGTATATCTTTGTATTTTTCAAGTACAGGAGGGTGAGGATCTGAAAGCAATTTGTATGTTTCGGGCCGGCGTGATTTAAAATGAATTGCTTTGATATTGTCCGTTCCGTTTATGGTTGTCCACCAGTCACTCTCCAATTTCCTTTCTTTTGAAAAATCAATCTCAGCCATAATAACTACATTATCATGACCAACAGCTTCGGCTATTACATCCCCATTAAAATCAATAATTCCATTCCCCTCGGAACCCAACATAACCGGAGCAACATAGACCGAATTGTCCCTGGCTCTGGTAACATATGTAGATGCAGTCTCAAGACCCAGACCCTGTTTATTGTCCCGGGCCATTGTGGGATTGAAGATAATCTCTGCCCCTCTCAGGGCATAAATAATTGAAATCTCAGGGTACCATAGTTCCCAGCATGTTGCAACTGCAATGGTAGCGAAATCAGTTTGAATTACATTTAATTCATCACCTGTCGAAACCAGCCAGGTTTCCAAGATTGGTAAGACAGTCTTCCTGTGCTTGTCAATTATGTTTCCCTGCCGGTCGAAGATAACGGCTGTATTATATATTTTTTCACCATCTTCTTCATATATAGGTGCAATTATGTACATATTATACTTTTTAGCAATGGAGCCTATCTGATCGGTTAATGGTCCCGGGATTTTAACAGCCAGAGAGTTGAAGAGTATTTTTCCTGACAGTGGATCAGTTACATTAATATAAAGACCATAGGATCCAATATTTTGCATATCTTCAGGACCGCAAACCAAATCAGCCCCCATTTGTCCTGCTTTCTCAAAAAGGTCCAGAAGTTTATTGAGGTGGGCCATCATTTGGGGACGAACAGCAGTTAAATCAAAATCATCCATAAAAGGATCCTGTTTGGGACTTGCACTTGCTTGAATTACAGCAATTTTAGCAATCCTGCTTTGCTGGGAAAAGCAGTTGGGGTTAAAAAGCATAACCAATAGTACTATACCGGTAAGGATGAGTTTAGATTTCATTATTCTCATAATATAATTATTTGAAAGATGAATCGTCAATTTACATTGCATATTATTATTTTATAATGATGGTTGTACAAATATAAAGAAAAAGGCAATGAATCACTTACCTTAATTCTTTTATCTCATTATTTAATTTTACAATATTATACTAATAACTGATAATCAGGATTAGGATAAAAATGAACAAGAATTCTCTATTCGGTAAAAAAATTATTGCGACAGAAAGCTTTTGTTTTTTGAATCGGGTTTCCTCAGTACGCGGAAATCAATATGCCATCAGGTATACTGCAAATAGGGCAATAATTATACCAGTAATGATCACCGGATTTGGGATAACCGCATAGATCAATAGGGATAAGATAACTGTAATTACCGGGGCAACTGCATTAATGAGTGGTGCAACAATGATCACCTTACCATATCGTATAGCGTAAACAAGCATAAGTGCACCAATAGAATTTAACATTGAAACCAGGGCTGCCAGATATGGACCCCTGAAACCCCAATTGATTTCCTTTGATATGTCTGTCATCATATAAGCGAAGGGTATTAACAGAAGGCCAAAAATCATCATATAAAAGAAAATGCTCTCAGCTTTCATGTGGTAGTTGGCCTTTTTCATATAAAAAGCCTGAACACCCCAGGCAAGAAAAACAAGGATTGGAAGCAAGAACCAGAGGTGACCACTTACTATCTTGTTGTCAGGTTTCTGGAATGACATCAGCACAATGGCAATGAGTGCAAATATTATCCCTACCCAATGTCTTCTTGAAGTGGTTTCATTTATGAAAACCACTGATAATAAGACTGTTATGGCAGGAGATAGTGAAATAATAGGGAAAACCAGGTAGGCTGGACCTAATAATAATGCCTGGAATAAAATAATTTGTCCGCCAGCACCGGTAAGTCCTATGACCGATCCGAAAAACACGGATTTGAGATCAACGTCGAGCTTCCAGTTTATGATAGCCAATCCGACAAGTGCACAAGGTATCATTGTTAATGACCATACTATATATACCAAAGTAGGAGGGAAGCCTGCTCTGCCCGGCATTTCAATTAATGCTCCCCACATGCCCCAAAAGAATGTGGTTATGAGTGCAAATAACAGCCAGGGACGATTATTCATATAAACAGGTACTGGTTACGATAAATCGGATCTGAAGACTGCCTGAAGAGGGCACTATGCAATAATAACCTCAACGCCAGCTTTTTCAAGCCTGGCTTTATCTTGCTCACGGATGCCTGAGTCGGTTATAACCATATGGATATTTGTAATAGGTCCTATAAATGCAAACCTTCTACGCAAAAACTTCCTCGAATCGGTTACAACAATAACCGTTTTTGCCATACTGATCATAATCGTGTTAAGATGGGCTTCTTCGGAATTAGGAGTGGAAAGGCCATGTGTGGTATCAAAGCCATCAACACCCAGGAATAATTTATCACAATAGAATTTCCCGAAGTTTTCATCTGCAAGAACACCTACCAGTGATAAGGATTGTTTTCTCAGGATACCACCAAGCATAAATATATTGAAACCTTCATATTCCGACAGGATGATAGCTATATTAAGGGCATTTGTAATTATTGTCAGGTTTTTGAATTGGTCCAGATTTTTAGCAATTTCTGTTGTGGTTGTCCCCGAATCGAGCACAATAGTATCACCATCTTCAATGTACTTTATTGCCGCTTTGGCAATTCTTTGTTTTTCCTTCTGAAACTCTTTTTGCTTATCGAAGATAGAAGGATCAATTCCCATCCTGTAATACTTTATTTTAATGGCACCCCCTCTCGCCCTGATAAGCATGCTCTGTTTTTCAAGATGCGAGAGATCATTTCTGATAGTCACTTCACTTATTTTGAACATTTTACTCAGATCGCGAACAGTAACCTGACCATTGGTTTCCAGTTCTTCGAGTATTTTTGCCCTTCTTGATACCGTTGATTTATTAGATGACCGTTCCATTTGTTCAATCTATATCAATTTTTACAATTATTGTAAGAAAGAAATCTTTTGTTGGCAAGATATAAAATATGCCATAATAATAAAATGAAGAAACAGGTTAGCGATAGAAAATTATTCAGTAGAATATTCTTTCATATCGTTGCATAAATATTAAAAATGATTATGATTTTCTTAAAGATAAATAATATCAATCAATAAATATAATAAAACTTATGATATTTCATAATTTTATCCTTTCGAAAGAGCGAATATTGGCAATCGTTATATTGAAATTTATATGGTCGTATTAGAAAGCAGTGTCGGGAATTTAGTGCAGAGTCGGGGTAGAAGATATTCTTATTTCGGGGGCAATGATTATCTAGGTCTTTCTGGTCATCAGGATATTAAACAGGCCTCCATCCAATCAATAATGAAGTATGGTGTTAATTTTGCTGCATCCCGGCGAACCACAGGGACTGCAGATATTCACCTGGAACTGGAAAAAAAGCTTTCGGAGTTTAAAAAAAATCAGGATACCGTTGTATTTGCTACAGGATATCTTGGTAACAGTATACTATTGGAAGTGTTGAAAAACAAGTATAATGCAGTTTTCATCGACCAGCTTGCTCATCCGAGTATTGCAGGTGGCATACCAAGGGAAATGGTTCATATTCAGTATTATGATCATTGTGATATTTCGCATCTCGATTCATTACTTGAGCAATACCGATCGTTCAGGTCGCTGATAATTACCGACGGTGTTTTCGCACTTACAGGAGAGATCGCACCATTGGACAAAATATACCCCGTAATGAAAAAGCGTAACGCCATGTTAATTGTAGATGATGCGCATTCAACTGGCATTCTTGGAGATAATGGCAGGGGAACACCAGAATATTTCAAACTTACAGATGCCAGGAATATTTATCAGACTGAAACCATGAGCAAAGCTCTTGGAAGTTTTGGTGGATTTATTTCCGGAAATGAGGATATAACCGGATTGATCAGAAATACTTCAACTGTATACCAGGCATCTACAGTGCTCCCGCCTCCTGTAGTTGCTGCAGGTATTGCTGCTCTGAAAATTATAGATGAAGATCCTGGCAGACGTGTCCGTGTGGTTTCGCTGGCAAGCGAAATAAGGCAAAAGATTATGAATCTGGGTTTTCATACAACACCGGATAATACACCCATAATACCTATAATGTTGTCATCATTTGAGAAGGCCTCAGAATTATCAGGATTTATGGAAAACAATGGCATAATTATCCCCTGTGTGAATTATCCGGTAAAGCACTTAAAACCGATGGTAAGGATCACGGTCACAGCAAATCACACAAATCAACAAGCAGAGTTATTGCTGGAATTACTTAAAAAATGGAGGGATAAAAAAGGAACTGATTATCACTAAGAAAACATCCATTTAACTTTCAGATCCTTCCATAACCGTAACAGATAATCAGGATTGTCCTGAGGCAGGATTTGTATATTTCTTAGTCAGACAGGTATTTTATTCTATATGAAGCGAGAT
>Ga0315295_10000844_pt1 | contig 26183 bp, 22 predicted proteins | sample YL17G14_0_MG_FD_204453 | JGI IMG/M metagenome (GOLD analysis project Ga0315295, IMG submission 204453) | Sediment microbial communities from Yellowstone Lake, YNP, Wyoming, USA - YL17G14_0 | ecosystem: Environmental > Aquatic > Freshwater > Lake > Sediment | place: USA: Wyoming | collected... | reverse complement strand
GATGCTACCATTGATCTATATTCTTGCCTTTTTAATAATTCACGAAAAGTTAGCTATACGGTTAAAAGCTATCTTGTTTGGTCTGATAGGATTTTCAATTCCCCTAGTTTTTTCATTTTTATTTCACCCGTCGCTGATCAATGATTTTATTAATCAACTGCTGGGAAAAATACCCGGTCAAGTACCTCCTTTGCTAGAAGCTGGAGGTATGTCTGATCCTGCATTTACACGGTTTTTCTCTGATGTTTTTCACATAAGTTCCAGCCCCCTAAGCATCATAATTATTGCTATTGTTTTTTCCATCTTCTTTGGGCTTCCGGTCTTAGTTTTCCTCTTACGAGTGGTTTCCCCACTTTTGTCTACTGAGGAGCGAACTTACTGGCTTTTTGCCGCGATTTTTATCTTGATAACCCTTCTTATGCCAAGACTAAAGCCCTATACCTTCCTGGATTTATTTCCCCTGTTTTATTTGATTGCGAGAAAGGAAAGTAATTTTCGACACGTAATAATCATCGTATTGTGTGTTTTATTGCCGGTTGGAATTTATGATTTGTATTTACTCCATCTACATTTTAAATGGGAAATACCTCGAGTTTTGGGTTTATTATTTGATTATGGTTCATCCCTTTCTCTTATGCTGGGTTTTATCGTGCTTCTCTTTATGAAGACAACAAAGATTTCTTATCTAAAAGGTAAGAAGGCATTTTCTGGATAAAAAATAATGGGAAGCATGAAAATGTCGTCGCGCGGATTATTTTTCAATGTCCTTGTCGGTCTCCCGGGTGGATTCCTGATCATCATGGGAACGTTTATGTTCAACGCGTTGCTCGGCATGCTCTTCCGGACCGGACCCGCAGCCATGCTGGTGCTTCTGTCTGTCGCTGCACTGGTAGTCGGGTTGCTGGCGCGGGTGATGCAGCCCTTCCATGGCTTCATCACAGCCCTGGTTGCCGGTATCATCGCCGCCCTGATCCTGTTCTACCTGCACCAGGCTGCACCGGCTGAGGCAGGCATGCGCCTGGTCTTCGGACCGGCAGGAGGCCTCGCCGCGATCGGATTCTGCATCCTCGGCGCGTGGATCCTTCCTCTTCTCCGCCGGAAACTAAAATGAGACTGCGCATCACCTTCTCCAAATCCGGCCCTTTGCGCTATTCGGGTCATCTTGATCTGCACACCATCTGGGAGCGCACCGTTCGCCGCGCCGGGTTGCCGCTGGCATATACCCAGGGTTTCCACCCCGGGCCGAGACTCCAATTGGCCTCGGCATTGCCCCTCGGGATCATCGGGCGGGCGGAAATTGTTGATATTTGGATCAATGACAACACGCAGCCTCTGGAAGGCAGATTCAAAGAGGTTCTGCAATCTGCCGCCCCGCCCGGGCTGGTCATCGTATCCATTGTGGAGGTCGATGACCGCGCGCCGGCTCTCCAGACCATGGTGGTCGCCGCGGAATACGAGATCACCCTGCTCGACCCGGTCGCCAGGCAGACCCTGGAGGCAAAAATCTCCAGTCTGCTGGAGGCTGCCTCGCTCCCGCGCGAACGCCGGGGCAAGCCTTACGACCTGCGGCCTCTGATCGAATCTCTTTCCCTTCTGCCGGAAGATGCCGGTGGGCCTCCCCGCCTGCACATGCGCCTGGCTTCCCGCCAGGGCGCCACCGGTCGTCCCGAAGAGGTCCTGGATGCCCTCGGAATCGCTGGTGGGATCACCCGCATCGAGCGCACCTGCCTGGTGATCTAATTCCAATTGCACAGCCTGAAATGGGCTGAAATCGTCCACTGAAGGTTGTACGGAGAAAACTATGGGATTGATCGTCTCTGGTTTCATTGGTTTTGGCACCGCCCTCCTCTTCGCCTCGATCCTCTACTGGCTCGACCGGTACGAAAAGGAACCGCTGCTTCTACTGGGCGGAGTATTTCTCTGGGGTGCCATCATCGCTGCCGGAAGTGCGTTCATCATCAATACCTTCTTCGGTGTGGGGATCTTCCTTTTCACCAATTCCAGTTTTGCCACCGATCTTGCCACCGGGTCATTCGTCGCGCCTCTGGTGGAGGAAACCCTCAAGGGGTTGGCTGTGCTGGCTGTCTTCCTGGTTTTCCGCCGCGAATTCGACTCGGTCCTCGACGGGATCATATATGCCGGGGTGGCAGCCCTGGGATTTGCAGCCACCGAGAATACCTACTACATCTACACCTATGGCTTCCAGGAAAACGGCTGGAATGGTCTGCTATCTTTGGCCTTCATCCGCGTCATCCTGGTAGGCTGGCAGCATCCCTTTTATACTTCTTTCACTGGCATAGGGCTGGCAGCCTCCCGGTTGAACAAGAATTGGTTCGTAAGGATCATCGCCCCCTTGCTGGGTTTATCCCTCGGCATGTTCACCCACGCGTTCCATAACACAGTGGCAGTCTTCCTGCCCGAAGGATGGGTCGGTCTGGTTATTGGGGCAACGATCGACTGGATCGGCTGGCTGTTCATGTTCGCCATCCTCATCTGGGCCACCTGGCGTGAACAGCAGGGATTGAAGAAATACCTCGCGGTCGCCGTTCAGGCAGGAGTTATTTCCCCCCTCCTCTTCCGCACAGCCACATCGGCCTGGCGGCAGATGGCTGCCCGGTTCGCCGCCCTCTTCAAAGGAAAATACCTCAAGACAGTTCGTTTCTACCAGGTATGCGGAGAATATGCCCACAAATGCCGCCAGGCTGCCGACTTGGGGGATGAGAGTGGGAATGATGCCATCCTCCAGCAATTGCGCACACAGATGGCCCAGCTCGCCCCGTTGGTGCAAGGCTGACAGGGAATCTCCTGGCAGAATGGTGGTAGAATCTTTTCGCCCGCCCCTGTAGCTCAGTGGACAGAGCGTTAGCCTCCGGAGCTAAAAAGGGCAGTTCGAGTCTGCCCAGGGGCACACATTCCAGGTAAAGCGACCTCCATTCAGGTCGCTTTATTCATTTGGTGGCTTGCCTTCCCCATGGAAACCATTCTCTAATCCCCTGGTCAGAAGGAATTCGTTTCTTCCGCTTTCTTCGTACTCCCCCTGCACTTGAACTGCGCCTCACAAAGCAGTATGATATTTATCAGCAGGTTTTCTGCGTGGATACTTGATGGCGCTTAATTTCTCTCCTTCTTTCCAACCAATGGAGAATCCCATGAAGAAATTATGGCTCGCGGTCATAACCTCACTGGCTTTGGTGTTTACCTTCTCCGCCTGCACTGGTACGCGCGGCGACCGCGGCGGCGGCTACCCGGAGTGCGAGCCGCAATATATGGTCCCGCCTCAAATGATCTATCCGCAGTATGGCATCACCATTTCGTCACTGACTCCGTTGTTCGAATGGGCTTATCCCGGTTATTACGTGGTCAATGACGGTCAGATCATGTGCTCCACCCCCGGATTCAACCTCTACCTCTCCAGCGGACCGACATTCCAGGATGCCTTGGGAGCATCGGTCAACGGCGTGCCCGCCTTCGACTCGCTCTATACCCGCACCTGGGTTCCTTCCACACCGCTGGAACCCGGGCAGGAATACCGCTGGTACATCCGCCCGGTCACCCACGGAGTCGAAGGTCCCTCCAGCGAGGTGCGCAGCTTCTTCACCGGTCCTGCCTGCGAGCCGGGAACGCTCTCCAAGCCCATCCTCCTTTCCCCGCTCAACTATTGGACCTTTGACGATTTATCCGACCTGGAACTAGTCTGGTGGTATCCGGGTGCCTGCCTGCCGGGTAACTATGACGTGGAAATGTCCACTACCCTGATCTTTGACGGCAGCCCCCTTAATACGAGTACGACTTCCCCCGCCATGTACTGGTATCCTGCGCAGTCCCTGCAGGATTGCACCCGTTACTACTGGCACGTTCGGGGGGTTGCCGGCAACCAGGAAGGTCAATGGTCACAGGTCTACAATTTTTACGTGAACCTCACCGGCACCTGCCCCACTGAGACCTACGGGTCCATCCGGGGGACGGTCTGGGAGGATCAATGCGCGGCGCCCGGTCCGGGTACGCCCATGCCCGACCCGCCTCCCCTGGGGTGCGTGTACCCCGCCCCGGGTGAGGTCCAGACCAACCAATCCTACGATCCGGGTGAACCCGGCATCCCGGACCTGGTGGTCATCCTTGGGCAGGGTGCCTGCCCTTCCAGTGGTTACCGGGCTGTATCCACCTGGCAGGATGGGACATACGATTTTTATTTCATCACACCCGGCACCTACTGCGTCAGCGTAGATTCAGCGGATCCGATGAACACCCCCAATCTGCAGCCAGGCGGCTGGACTTTTCCTGTGGAGTCTGTTGGCAATCCTCTTGCCAGCCAGACGGTCGTTGTAGGTCAGGGGCAGAAGGTGAATAATGTCAACTTCGGCTGGTGGTATCAATTCGGCTCCGCCTGGGGCTCAAACAATGCATCCGTTTTCGGGAATGTCTGGCACGACATGTGCGCCTATTCTCCCGGAGACCCGGTCCCGGATCCCCTATCGGAAGGCTGCATCCTGGATCAATGGGGCAATGTGCATGCAGATGCAGTCCGCCAGCCGGATGAACCGGGCATACCTGGTGTGATTGTGGATATCGGTCCCGGGGATTGCCCTTCCGCCGGATTGGCCACATCAGTCACGGATGAAAACGGCTACTATTCATTCACCGGCTTGCCGGCTGGAAAGTATTGCCTGCGGATCGATCCCGACCACGGCTCTCCCAATGAAGCCATCCTGCTGCCTGGCAGCTGGACGTTTATCCCCAGCGGTCACGAAGGCATGACCTTCCGGGCGATCACGCTCACCGCGAACCATACCCTGGCCGGGCAGGATTTCGGTTGGGACTTTGACAACCAGCCGATCGCTTTCACCCTGGCACAGAATGCCTATTGCCGTGTTGGTCCGGATATCAAATATGAAGTGGTGGGCTCGGGTCTCGCGGGGCAGACCTTCCTGATCACCGGGCGCAGCGAGGACAATCTCTGGTTCTTTGTCGATTGGTCGCGATCCACGCATTGCTGGTTGTCTGCCAGCATGGGAAGGCCCAGCGGTGACTGGTCCGGCTTGAGGGTTTTCTACGGCCCGCCTCTACCCGAGCCGACGGCAACCTGTTCCACCCATGGAAATGAATCCAGTTGTCTCGCAGACCCGCTCTGCACCTGGGCATTCTCAGCCGCAGGTCCTGGTTTCTGCCGCTCGAAGTAGCCGTTCTCAGAAAATTACGGACAGGTTGGAGGCTGCCACTCATTCTAAAAAAGAATATTTCCCAGGTCATAGTATTTGATTCCTATTCTTTTTACATAACAGGAGAGAAATTCAATGGAAACCATGCCTGGTTATTCCCAATCCTATCCGCCCCCGCCGCCTCCCCGATCCTCCCGCAAGGGTCTGTGGATCGGGCTCATTATCGCTGCGATAATTTTCTTCCTTTGTTGTATCGCCCTCGTGGTTGGGATCTTCCTCTTCAACGTGAAGATTCCCTTCATTTCTGGATTATTCGCTTCCCCCACACCCGTAAACACCCCAACTCCGATCCCCTCTCCCACCCTCTCCGGTCTTATCTATAACAATTCCTCGGCAGGGCTCACCCTGATATACCCTCTAACCTGGCAATTTGTTGATTCAGGGGATCCGGTGAATGGTTATACGATCTACTTTGCCTCATCCACTGATATACTGAACGACACCTCCAGCGCCCCCCAGACTGGGGCCGCCATGGCAGTGATGACAAAATTAATGACGACCAGCGATCTCTCCTTCACCGTCGACGCAAGCTCAATGGGAGATGTTCTCGACTATATCGCCACCCAGTATTTCACCAATATCAGCCAGGGTCAAAATTTGAGTCTTCATATGCAGAGCGGCTATCCGGCAGCCTCGGCTGTCTATTCCATGACCAGCGACACCGGTATTCCAACGGCAGCATTGCTCATAACTGTATTACGAAATGAGGATATCCTCCTTTTCTTCGGGGTCTGCCCGCAATCGGAATGGTCGCAATATAAGATCACCTTTGCTGACATTATGAACTCAGTGAGCCTTGTTTCTCCCTGATCCGGGTGATGTGGTATTCATTCTCTACGTAACAGGAAAGCCAGCCTGCTTTGGCTGGCTTTTGTATTCGGTGTTGGTTTCTCATGTAGGTTACAGAGCAAATAGGATGACTGGATAAATCCATGGTTCGTATTATCGTAAGCTCTCCTACTTTTACAAGAAGCAGTACAATTCATCAACAGAGTATTCGCATCTATTCCCCGGAGTAGCCAGTAATAAAGGATAGAATATGGAAAATATGCCGTCAAATGATGTGACTTTACCTCCTCCCCCGCCTCCCCGTTCATCCCGGAAAGCGCTATGGATCGGGCTCATCATCGGGGCAGCAATCCTTTTCCTCTGTTTACTCGCTGCCATCGTGGGGATATACTTCTTCAGACTTGATATCCCCATCCTGTCCGATCTCCTTCCCACCCCAAAACCTCCTGATCTGGTCTACAATAACCCCGCCACGGGAATCAAGCTCAACTACCCGGCAGCCTGGAAGTATTCCGAAACAGGTGATGCTGCGAACGGTTACGCCATCATCTTTGCCTCGTCAGAGGAGATCCTTAACAATTCGTCGAATGCCCCCCAGACCGGTGCCGCATTGGCCATCCTGACCAATTTTGTCACGACCGGCGACCTCTCTTTCCAGGTCACTGCAGATACGATGGGCGGAGTGGTTGACTTCATCGCCACCCAGTTCTTCAGCAATTTCGATGCCGGGCAGAACCTGCGCACATACTCCCTGGACGGTTTGCCGGCCGCTTCGCGCCTCTATACGATGACCAATGATACGGGTGGTCCTTCTGCGGTCGATGTCACAGCAGTTTTGAGGAACGATGTGATCCTTTTGATCTTCAGCATCTGCCCCCAGCGCGAATGGTCGCTTTATCAGGGCTCATTTTCCTCGATCCTGGATTCATTACGCCTGGTGACACCCTGACCTAAACAGGCGGGGTCTCCCAATTCATGGGTCTCCCATGTGATTATTCCTTGAGATGTATAAATAAATAGTAAATGAAAAAACTGGCCCTATTTGTTATCTTGCTCTCGTTACTCACTGCCGCCTGCACAGGCTCTCGGACAGATACCACTCCCTCCGTCACCGCCTCCCTGACGCTCCCCCCCTCCGCTACGCCGTCTTTCACGATCACACCGCGGCTTCCCACATTTACTGCCACCCTCTTCGTTTTTGAAGGGTCGCTCACTATTAAAGTCAATGTCCGCAGCGGACCCGGTATTGGTTATGATTCGCTCGGTCAGCTGGACGCTGGGGAGAAGGTCAGGATCCTCGCCCGCGACACCCCGGGCACCTGGTACCTGATCATTTACCCCGCCGATTCACGGGAACGCGGCTGGGTGGCTGCACAGTATGTCACCCTTGAAGCGGGAACCGAAATTCCGGTCTTTGCCACATCCACCCCTGCAGGTCCAGCGGGGCGGGTGATCCAGCGCCTGAACGTTCGCACCGGTCCGGGAGTCTCCTTCGACACGATCGGGCTGCTCGAGGTGGGTGTGCAGGTTTCTCTCACAGGGAAGAATCCCACCGCCTCCTGGTTCCAGATCGATTTTCCCACCGGGCCCGGTGGGCATGGCTGGGTCACCGCGCAGTATATCCAGACAGACTCTTCAACAGGCTTGCCTGTCCTCGATGATTACGGTGCTGTCGTCACTCCGGGTGCTGGTGGTACACCCTCCGCCCCAATTCTGGCTCCCACACCCACCACCGGTCCGGCGCCTGCGGACGGCGATTCACTCCTCCACCCGGCAATCACTATAACCTTCTCAAGCGAGGGCACAGGTCAATTCGTTTATTCCAGCCAGGTCTCCGCTCCGGACGGTGACACGGAAGACTGGCTCCAGTTCACACCTTACGCCGTTACCGGGACGAAAGCCCGCTTGAACCTCAGCCTTGCATGCACAGGAAACGGTCTGCTTACCGTTGAGATCTGGCAGGCAGGGTTGCTCCTCTCCGGGTGGGGATCTCTCGTTTGCGGAGATCATGGTAAACCCATTCAACTTGCGGTTGGCCGGGAGTATACGCTGCACATAACCCCCATCGCCAGAAGCGCTCTTCAACTGGTGAGTTACACGATTACTGTGCGGAACCAGCCCTGACCGATTCCAACCCACCTCCCTGGTCTCTCCAACCACCATGCAGCGCCTGCTTATCGTTCTCCTGATCCTTGCTCTCCTCCCCATAGCTGCGTGTACACCTGCGACCTTCCATCGCCAGTGGGCTGTTGCCGACCTGCGCCTGCTCGACCCGGTCGACCAGGATTCGTCTCCCTCCGCTGACATCATCGCGGTCTACACCCGCCGGGTTGGGTATGATCTCGAGTTCAGGATCGACCTTCTGGATCTGCCCGTCGTCCCGGATTACTGCCTGCAGATCACCCTCGACACCCTTCCCGGCGGGAATCCCCGGGATCTGACGATTACCGTCCCGGTTAAAGGTCGCCCAGGCATCATCCCGTCTGGATCCGGCATCTTCCCCCGTGTCATACGCGATCCCTGGAACGACACTGTGACAGTGCGGGTCAACAACCGCTCCATTCCCCGGTCTTTTTCTTTCCAGGTGATCGCCTTCCCAGCTGACTGCTCCACTCCTGCAGATGTGACTGCAGTGGTCCGCTCGGATGCCCTGCCTCCGTCCCGGCGCGCGCCACTTGCCCTGGTATTCTGGAATGTCTTCCCCGCCGCCACTCCTGCCCAGGTCATGCGCCGTTGGGAGGGCGCCCATACCGGTCCGAATGGAGGCCGTCACGGGCTGAAATTCATCCTGCAAGAATCTGAGCGCTACGGCATCCCGGTGGCACTTTTGGATTTGAAGATGCCTGCCAGTCTCGCCGCGCTCGATTTCCTCGGTCTCACCCGCCAGGTTCGATCCCTCTCCAACCGCGGCCTGGTGATCCTCCCGGATGTGGCTTATGGCGAACCTGCCCGGGTTGCACTGTCATTCAGCCGCCTCGCTGCAGAAGGATTCGGCTTGCCTGCAAGTCAATTTTCATACAGCCCTTTCGCAGAACTCCAATCGAATTACCTGGTTCAATTCCTTCCCCTATCAGACTCCTCCCACCTCGCCCGTTCCGGGAATACGCGCCTCATCCCTCTTCCCCCCACCAAGGCGATCCAGGCCACCGAAAACGGACCTGCGCTGGATGTGCGCCGTGCGCTGATCGCAGCGGCCTTATCGGATGACAGATCCCGCCTAGTGGTTCTTGGCGGCGATCTGCCCCATTCCACCTGGGGGAATGAGAACATGGCTGGATTAAATTTTGAATGGATCGCCACTCATCCCTGGATACAGCCCCTGACGGCAGTTGATTTGATCTCGTTTCCAATTTCCTTGGAGAATATTCCTCTACCCTCTTCTCCATCCACCTCAACTCAGCTGGTATCCACATTAATGACAGCGGGAAAAATTGGTCTAGCTGTGTCCGCCTGGCAGACGTACTTCACGTTGAGCGCCCCGACAGAGGATGAAATGCTTGCCTCCCTGCAGGCTGCTTATCTTGGTCAGGTGGGTGAAATCCTGTCAGCTTCCCGTTGGGCCGATGATCCGTCCGCACTTTCAACCTGTGACCAGGACCTGGATGGAGATGGTATCCCTGAATGCATCATATCCAGCCAGGAATTTTTCGCCGTCCTGCATCCGCAGGGTGCCCGGTTGACCAACCTTTTCTATCGGGATGCCACCGGTCCGCACCAGATCGTGGGGCCGTCCAGCCAGCTCACCGTCGGGTTAAGTGACCGGTCGGAATGGAACCCGGGACAAGGCGAAGCCGCGGACCCGAGCGTGGTCCCGGGAGCGTTCAGTGACGAAACGGATCCCTGGTTGCAATATGATCCTGAGATTTCACCCCGGAGCATCACCTTCACGAGTGAGGATGGCAGCCGGGTGAAAACATTTCAACTCCTGCCTGATGGCATCCAGGTCAGTTATCAGGGAAGTGGTTCGGTTAGAACCCGCATACCGCTGGTCGTGGATCCGCAGGTGTTCTTTTTCAATCCTGCCAGGTTTTTATCCTCGGCCTCCTCTGGAGACTATTCCTGGGGACTGGCGGACGGGTTGAAAGTTGAAATCTTGAGTGAGGCAAATTTTTCCGTGTACAATTTCATCGACTCAATCGCATTCCTGTCCTTCCCCGAGGATCCCGACGTTACCTACCCGCCCGGTCATTACCTGCCGTTTCCCTTGTCGGTCGTTAATATCCACGGTCAAGGAGATTTCACCGTGCAGATTCGGGTTAAATGAATAATTGCACAATCCCATTTTTTATGGTAAAGTTTGTCCAGAACGATCATTTCGCGGCATTCCAGAGGGTAGTAAAAATATCGGCATCGAAATCATCGTTTTTTTTTATTCGTTTTGTCCAAATCTATGCTAGGAGCAGCATATGAACAGACAAGAAATCCCCGATATCATCATCAGTCGCCTGCCGATCTACCTGCGCGCCTTGCGGCATATCAAGGCAGAAGGAAAACAAACCACTTCATCCCAGGAACTTGGTTCAAGGGTTGGTATCTCAGCTGCCCAGATCCGCAAGGATCTCTCCCAGTTCGGTGAATTTGGAAAACAGGGTACTGGCTACGATATCACCTTCTTGATCGAGCAATTGCGCGAGATTCTCAAGGTGAAGCGTGTCTGGGAGGTCGTCGTGGTTGGCATGGGTGATATGGGTCATGCCCTGGCACGCTACCAGGGTTTCAGCGACAGGGGCTTCCGTGTTGCCATGGTTTTTGACAACGATCCTGCCAAGATTGGCAGCCAGGCAGGAAACTTCATCGTGCGCGACATGAAAGAGATCGTGCCAACCCTCAACCGGTCCGAGATCAAGATTGCGATGGTATGCGTACCCGCCTCGGCAGCTCAAGAAGTGACCAACAAGCTGGTGGAAGCCGGGGTTAAGGCGATCCTGAATTATGCCCCCATCAGTCTGAGCACGCCGCAAGGGGTGAAGGTTCAATATCTTGACCCTTCGATTGGCTTGCAACGCATGACATATTATCTTGAATGATTTTTGTAATGGCAAAAGGACGGCGCTTTCCTGAGCGCCGTCTTTTTATTTTATCCATTCCGGATCCTTGCCTCGTGAGTAATTATCCCCCCGATGGCACCGCAGAAAAGCCCAGCCCGTTGGGTCCCACGTGGGCACCGATGACGGTGGTGACATTGACTACCAGAGGTTGCGAGTTCACCTTCGATCTTACCTGTTCGAGCAACTGCTGTGCCGCGGTTTCAGCGTTGGTATGCAGGACAGCCAGTCTTTCCAGTGGCCCCCACGAATTGAGTGCCTCCATCAGCCGTTCGATGCCCTGCAGGCGCGTGCGCGCCTGCCCGAGGCGGTGGACGATGCCGTAACGCAATTCCACCAGCGGCTGGAGGCGAAGGAGATCCCCTATCTTAGCCATCGCCCAGGAGACCCGCCCGCTGCGACGGATATACTCGACGGTATCGAGCAGGGCTGCCAGGCGCACTCGTCGGCGGATGCTATCCACCAGTGCGGTCACCTCGTTCACGATGGCACCCTGGGCTGCAGCCTCCGCTGCCATGATCACCTGGAATCCCATCCCCAGGCTCACCTGCCCGCTGTCGAGGACTTTAACACGTTGTCCGAAGGTATCCGCTGCGAGGCGGGCGGCATTTATTATGCCACTCAACTCGTTTGGCGGATGGATGGAAATCACAGCCTCCGCCCCGCCCTGGAGCAAGCGCTCATATTTCTCCTGGAACGATCCCACCGAAGGCGATGAGGTGGTAGGCGGTGGAACCAGATCGGGAAGCTGGTCATAAAACTTCTCCCGGCTGATCTCAATTCCATCTGTAAAACTTTCGTTGCCGATATTTACGAGCGCGGGGACAATTTCAATTCCGTGCTGCCTGGCAAGGTCAGCGGGAATATCCGCAGTGCTGTCTGTAACAAAACCGATATTCATGGTTACCTCTAATCCGGGTTTTCAAATATGATCAAACCGGTGGCTTGCTGCCCAAATAAGGATGCCAGGGGAGGGCTGATGGCATGCTCGCTGAAGGGTGTTTCGGGGAATGTCTCCTGCACGTACATGCGCACCGGGCGTGCCCGGATGGTGCTCTGGTTTCCCCCTCGCACGAGGGCAATATGTGCGGGAGCATCGAATTCGTTGATATATTCCAGGAATGACTCGAATAAATGCCTGCGCGTGCGCACCTTTTCGATGGGAGTCAACCGACCCTCCTCGATGGAAAAAACGGGCAGCAGTCCCATCATCTCTGCAACCAGCGCTTGCGAATAATCCATATAACCCGAACCAGCCAAGGTCGTCAGTTCCGGGATGCAGAAAAGCATGTAGATGTGCGGGATCGACGCCCGCATCCGTTGTTCGATTTCCTCTGCTGCAGCCCCTTCCGCAGCCGCAGCTGCCGCAGCCTGGACAAGCAATCCCAGCCCGATGCTGGTCGTTTGTGTATCGATCACATGAACTCTGGCATGATTGTTGAAATGCCTGACAGCATCCAGGGCATTGGCGTGCGCAGGGTTGAGCCGGGACGACATCGGCAGCACGAAGATCGTATCGTATTCCCGGCTGAGTCGCGCAAATGCCTGCTCGAATTCCTGTGCTGAAGGCGGGATCAGGCGCTGACTTGGTCTGTGGCGGGATCGGGAGTGCTCCCCTTCCCGGTCAAAGGTCTGGACTTCGAACGGCAACACATGCACCCGTTCATGCCCCGGGTATTTCGCCAGGGTATATTGGGCTGTGCTGTCGGTCAGGATGCAAATGTTGGACATGGTATTATTCAAAGCCGGAAGCAGGGCTTCCGGCACGGGCTGTCACTCGATCGAGATGATGAATTGATAATGCGGCTGCCCGCCATCCTGCAATTCGATCTCCTGGTCGGGATACTTCAACCGGACCACATCCACGATCCGGTTTGTCTCCATGATGGGTAATCCCTCCCCATGAAAGAAAGTGATCAGTTCATATTCGTCTGCATGGGCTTGCGACAGTGCCCCCAGGCAGGCTTCTTCCACGGTTGCTGCGGAAACGGCGAGCTTGCCGTTCACCAGGGCGATCACCTGTCCTTGCTCCACCGAGACGCCGTCAATATCCACTGTCCTTGTCGCTGTGGTCACCTCGACAGTGGTTACCTCTTCGATCGCTTTCGCCATCTTGGCAGCAACAGCATCTGCATCCCCGTCGGGATTCAGATGCATCATGGCTGCCAGTCCCTGCGGTATGCTGCGGCTGGGAACCACATGCACTTTCTTCACGGTCACATCCCTGGCCTGCTCGGCTGCCAGGATGATGTTTTTATTATTAGGAAGGATGATGATCTTGTCGGTGGGCAAATTCTCAAATGCGTCCAGTATGTCTTTCGTGGACGGATTCATCGTCTGGCCGCCCTGGACGATTGCCGCTACCCCCAGGCTGGCGAAAACACGCGAGATCCCCACTCCCGGCGAGACCGATACCACGGCGATCTTCCCTGGTTCCACGGGCGCCAGTTCGAGCCGCACCCCTGACGACTTTTGCCCTTTCGCTTCCATCTGGGCGACCAGGTTTTCCATGGCGATCTTGGTGATGGTACCCAGGCTCAGGACATAATCTATCGGCTCGTATCGTTTCTCGGTGAGCACATGGATGTGCATCCGGTACATGCCCTCGCCTTCCCCCACCTGGATGGATGTGCCGATTTTCTCCAACCCGCTGTAGAACTTCTGCAGGTCAAGGGTTTCTCTGGGGACAAAGTCCACCACCACTTCGTAATCCTGACCGGGCTCGATCGATTCCATCGTGTTCTCCAGGTTCATCGCCGAGAGAGGCTGGACGGTTGCCAGCGGAGTGTCCAAAGGCTCGCCGTGGATAAATCGCAGCATCCCTTCGAGGATGAAATACAGTCCCTTGCCGCCAGAGTCAACCACACCGGCCTGTTTTAGCACAGGCAGCAGGTCCGGGGTGCGTTGCACGGATGCATCCGCCTCCAGGACAACTTGTGCCAGGATCTCGCATATATCCTCAGTTACCTGGACGGCTTGAGCCGCGGCGGCAGCCACATCCTTGGCTACTGTCAGGATGGTCCCTTCCACCGGACGCACAACCCCCTTATAGGCAGTGTCACGCGCCTCTGCCAGTGCCCGCACAAGCGCGGGTCCGTCCATCAACTCCTGGTCATGCAGGGTGCGTGCAAATCCGCGCCACAGTTGCGATAGGATCACTCCCGAATTTCCGCGCGCCCCCATCAAAGCCCCCTGCGATACTGCTGCAGCCATTTGACCGATCCCGCGATGCCCGAGATTGTCGATCTCGTTGAAAGCTGACTGCATCGTCAGCACCATATTTGTGCCTGTATCACCATCCGGGACAGGAAACACATTCAGGGCATTGACCATTTGCTGGTTGGCACGCAGCCATGTCAGGCCGGCTTCCACCAGTTTCTTAAGCCCCTGGCCGTCGATCGGTGCCATTCTAAATTGCTCCAGCCGCGCTTGCGCATCCGGATTCATACGAATAAATACTCCTCAACTTATTTCGAATCGCTTACGTGCAATCCCTGGACGTGGACATTGACATGGTGAATGGGCATTCCCAATGCCTTTTCCACCTGGAAACGCACGGCGTTCGCCACGCTGTCAGCCACCGAAGTGATGCGCGTTCCATATTCGATGATGATATGGACATCAATGTCGATCTCTTCGCCGCTGTAGTGCACTGCCACCCCGTGGGCGGGTTCCTTGGTCAGCGTTGCCGCGATGCCCTCCGCCAGGTTCTTGGGTGCCAGGTCCACCACCCCGTAGGATGTCAATGTGGCATGGTAGGCAATGGTCGCCAGAGCATTCGGCGAAATATGAATGGTTCCTAGAGTTGTGGTTTCTTTGCCCATGGTTATGTCCTCTATACTCATTAATAACACTTGACTTGTACAAGGATACGTTTCGTGGTAAAATACGCCGCTTCCAAAAGATAGTTGACAGGTTTATCTGGCAAGAAAGGAATTCCTTCCATGGCAACATGCGCTCATTGTGGCAAAGCCACTACGTTCGGTCATAATGTCTCGTTCTCTCACCGCAGGACGAACCGTCCTTTCCGTCCCAACCTGCAGAAGGTAACTGTGTTGGAGAACGGGCGCAAGGTAAAAAAGACGTTGTGTGCCAAGTGCATCCGCACCCTGGTCAAGACGGCTTAAGCAGTTCATCTCCTGCACACAAGGTCACGGCACTCGCCGTGATTTTTGTTTTCCCTGCCCGGCTGAGGGGTTGGGTGCCTGATCCAATTGCGCCCGCAACGACCGGATGCCTTCCGCGATGCCTCCCGGGTGGTGGAAAATCGCGCTTGCCGCAACAAATGCATTCGCGCCGGCATCCCGCGCCTGGGTGATTGTATCGGTTGTTATGCCGCCGTCCACTTCCAGCCATGCCGGTGAATGGACTTTGTCCAGCTTGTGGCGGATATCAGCCACCTTTGCCAGAATCTCCGGCATGAACGCCTGTCCGGAATATCCGGGCTGGACGGTCATGACCAGTACTTGATCCGCTTGTTCGATGGCTGCATCGATCTCGCGGGCGGGAGTTGCCGGATTGAGCGTGATCCCTGCCTTGCAGCCGAGGGACCGGATGACTTGCAAGGTGGCGCCGATATCCGGGCAGGTTTCCACGTGCACGATCAAAGCACTGGCTCCAGCCGCTGCAAATGCCTCCAGGAATCGCTCTGGCGTTTCGATCATGAGATGCACATCCAGCGGTAATTCAGTCGCCCGGCGGCAAGCCTCCACAATGAACGGACCCATGGTCAAATTGGGGACAAAATGACCATCCATCACATCCACATGCAGCCAATCAGCACCGGCTGATTCGGCTTCCGCGATCTGCATACCCAGCCGGGTGAAGTCTGCCGAAAGGATGGAGGGGGCAATCACGAAGGGAGGTTTCATTTTTACGATCCAGGCAGCCTCGCCTGGTTAACGAATGGGCGGATTATACACGAAGTAGATCCACATCCAGAACGGGATCAATCCAAGCACAGCCACCAGGGCTCCAAGTCCCAGACCGATCGAGATCCAATCCATCTCCTGCACAGGGACGTTCTTTTTCGTTGTCTCGAGGGCCATGCCGGGAACGGGACCGGCTTCCGGTGTCAGGGCGAGTGCAGGTGCAGACCTGGTATTACCAAAGTTCAAGAGCACGCGGCCAAGTTGGTCCGCGGTCCGGTAGCGCTGCGAAGGTTCCTTTGATAATACTTTCGCCTGGATCTGCTCCAGCGTGGGGGAAATATCCGGGATCTTTTCGCTCAGGAGTGGAGGCTCTTCTTCAACATGCAGCCGGGCAAGTTCAACGGCGGAGCCAGCCTGGAAGGGCAGCACGCCGGTGAGCAACTCGTACATGATGATCCCCAGCGAATAGACATCCGATGCCGGCGCGGGGGCTGCCCCTGTGGCTTGCTCGGGGGCAAAGTACTGCGGAGATCCCCAGACCAGGTCGCTTTGTTCCTCAGGATGAATGGTGGCAAGCGCCCGGGCGATGCCGAAATCTGCCACTTTCAGGCGCATATCCGGGGTTACCAGCATGTTTTGCGGTTTTACATCACAATGCACCAGCCCGGCGCGGTGGGCATAACCAATCCCCGCGCAAGCCTGGATGAGCAGCGGGAGTGCTTCCTCCGGGTTGAAACGGCCGCGTTGTTTGATGAGCGTTTTCAGGTCGGTGCCCGGAACGTACTCCATCACCATGAATAATTGGCCATGATCCAGCCCGAAATCATGCATGGTGACGATATTCGGATGAGAGAGGTTGGCTGCCGCTTTGGCTTCCTGCCGGAAGCGCTCCTGGAAAGCCTGGTCGCCGGAAAGATCCTCGCGCAGCACTTTCACCGCCACCAACCGTTCCAGCATCCGATCCCGGGCACGATAAACCACCGCCATGCCCCCTTTGCCCAGTGTTTCCAGCAATTCGTACCGGTTATTCAATAACCTTGGCTCTTCCATAGGCTGACGGAGGGAATTATAACACGCGCTGATTTTCATCCTTCCGGGTCACCAAAGGTATAATATATTCATGGCAGATTCCCTGCTCATCTACAATCCCGCAGCCGGTCGAATTTCCGCACGCCCGTTCATCAGCAGCGTTATCCGCGCCTTGAGTGACCACAACTGGCGGGTGGAGGTGGCAGAATCGCTTAACGGGCGCCATACCACCCAGCTGGCAAGCACGGCCGCCAATGAGAACTACCGTGCAGTGTTCGTGATCGGCGGCGATGGCACCGTCGGGCAGGCGGCTGCCGGCTTGATCCGGTCTGCAACTGCCCTGGCGGTTCTTCCGGCAGGGACGGCCAATGTATGGGCAATGGAACTTGGGATGAAGGCTTTCATCTGGCCTCATTGGCGGCGCCTGCGCGAAAATGCCCGCCTGCTCGCTGAAGTGGAACCGTGCGCCATGGATGTGGGTCTTTGCAACGACCAGCCCTTCATGATGTGGGCAGGGATCGGGCTCGACGCTCTTACGGTCCATAAATTGGAACCGCGTAAACGATTTGAAAAATTCCTCAGCGTCCCGGAATATTTTGCCACTACTGTATGGAACGCGACCCTCTGGCACGGTATGAACCTGCTTGTCAGCGCAGATGACAAGCAAGTGGAAGGTCATTATCTCCTGGCCGTGGCAAGCAATATCCGCCATTATATCGGCGGCATGGCAGAGATCTCTCCGCAGGCGTTCCTGGATGACGGTCTCATGGAACTATGGCTGTTCTCCGGCTCCACGCTGGCAGACGCCTTCCGCCATTTCTTCGACATGCAATCCGGGCGTCACCTCACCTCCGACCAGGCTCGCTGCATCCCCTTTCATAAAAGTGTGATCGAATCCAGCACTCCCTTCTCCCTGCAAATGGACGGAGAGCCGATGCTGGGTGCGCAGCAGGTCTCCCTCGAAGTGCTCAAGCGAAGCCTGCAGGTGCTCATCCCACCCCGGTCACGCTACCTGCTCAGCGGTGAAAAGGCATGATTTTCTTCAGGGATCTTCGATCCTCGCCCGTCCCTTTTTCTGTTAACTGGTTTTGTGCTTTCCTGCCCATGCCTTCCGTTCGATTGTTCACACCCATCCTTTCGAGGCTGTCCTGGTAATGAAGAAGATCCTCAACCTTAAGGTCCTTGTCGCCGCCTTGATCATCGCGACCGTATTGTTGTGTGTAACTTTCCTTTATATCCTCGAAATGCGCCCGGCTGCAGCGGTGTCTGGCACCACCTCCGCCTCTGCAGGGTTGACCATCATCCCTGCCGCCACTTCCACCACGAACACACTCACCTCCACGCCGCCACCCTACCCACCAACCGAAACGCCCACCCCCACTCCGGCTCCCGGTGAGTTTGCCATCAACGTGTACGTGCAGGTCGCTGCCGGTGTTGACGCTTTGAATTTGCGTGCCGAACCCGGTTTGAACACTGCGCCTCTTTCACTCGCCTTTAATTCTGAGGTCTTCCTGGTAACCAAAGGACCGAAGCAGGCGGATGGTTACACCTGGTGGTACCTCACTGCATCTTACGATACCTCCCGTGCAGGCTGGGCTGCACAGGATTACCTGACGGTCATTCCTTCCCCTTGATTGCCCTGATGAAGATGGAAAATAATTACCACCCGGAACCATAGTTCGGGAATAAATCCCGGCGGCTGTTGTCCAGCCGCCGGTTTCTTTTCATGACATTCATCTCTATCAAACTGTTCTCTTTCCATGGGAGTGAATGCTCGAACTAGTACCCATTACTATGACCGGAACCATCATGGAGCGGCCTCCGGCGTCCTGGTTGCACTCGCAGTTGACACAGGTGTCAGCGTCGGGCTCAGGGTCGGTGTATAGGTAGGCGTGATATTCAAATGCAGGAATGCGGTGATGCGCCATTCATTCGGCATCGAGTCCTCGGGCAGGTCGATCAGTCGATACCAGTTGTTGAATGCTGCCTCGCTAGATAGTGGATCCCCGATCGCTTCGAGGAAAATCGCTTCCCAGTAATAGACCTGCGCCTTTGTGCTGTCTGAGCGGGCCAGCGGCAGGGCATTCTGTTCAGCCTGGATATAGGCATCCCTGGGCATGTCCTGTAGAAAATATGCCCGCGCCAGCCCAAGATGGGAATCAAAATCGTATGGGTCGTAGGCAACTGCGGACTTAAAATCGGCTACAGCCAGGTTGGGGCTGTCAAGGTTCAGGTAGGCTGTCCCCCGCTGGAAGTAACCTTCGGCATAGCGCGGGTTGGCATCGATTGCCTTGTTGAGCACCGTCACCGCTGCCTGATAATCCCCGGCTGCGTTGTAGGCAGCCCCCAGCTGTACATACACGCGCGTCTCGTTCGGTCGGAAAACCGTGTAGGTCTGCAGAACACTGACTGCCTGGGCGGTCTGACCGGTGCCGATGTATGCCCGTGCCAGCGACAGGTAGACCGGGATGAGGGTCATGTCAATCTCGTTGGCGCGGGTCGCTGATTCAAGGGCGGCTTCAAATTCACCCAGGTTTAATTGTGCGTTAGCCAGGTACAGGTATGCCAGTGCAGAATTTGGGGTGATCTCGAGGGCGGTTCTGAGGTCCCGTTTCGCTGCCGATGGATTCCTTTCGACGTTGTAGAGGCCGCGTTCAATATAAGCCTCTGCAAAGGTGGAGTCCTGGTTGATGGCTTCGTTGAGGTCCTTGAGGATTTCCGAATTTGGGCTGATGCCCATATTGGCACGGGCGCGCCCCAGGTATGCCGGGGCAAAAGACTGGTCAAGGTTGATCGCCTTCTGGTATTCATCTCTGGCTTTCCGAAAATCCCGCTGTCCACGGTAGACCTCGCCGATGTAATAAAACAGGTCAGGCGCGCCTGGTTCGAGGGTGAGCGCCTGCTGGAATAATACCAGGGCATTGGCATAATCCATCGCCCCCAGGAAACGCAGGCCGGCTTCAAATGCGCTGCGGCTGACGATGGGATGCTGGGTAAACACATAAACGGGTGTGGGCGTATAAGTGGAATTCAGGAACATCCACAATGGGGTTGGTCCCAGGAATGTCGGGGTGGCGGTACGGTAAATGGGAGTGACCGAAGGAGTGAAAGTGATCGTCACGGTTGTGCGGTGGGTGGGTGTGCGGAGAAAACGTTGTGAACCAATATTCGACCACCACAACGACCTGCCTATGAAAAGCAACCCGACGATGATCACGGAAATCCCAAATATTCTGACCAGGCGCACAACCGGGTTGGCCCAGCCGCGTTTCTTCTCCTGCGGTTCCTGCGGGATGGATAATTTCTCCTCCCAAAGTCGCGGCCGGTTGACCGGGAATGGCGGCACAGAATCATCTGCCTTCAGCGCACCGAGCAGGATCAGGCCGCGCTTGGCAGCCGTGCTTTCAGGATCCAATTGGCGCACCATTTGAAGGCAATACAGTCGTTCTTTTTTAGTCTCCACCGTCGCACTTAACCACAACCAGTAGGTGGGATTCTTTTGATCGGTTTTTATCTGGCGGGTCAGCAGGTCGCGCGCCTTCGCCCGGTCGCCCAGGCGCAGCGCATTGATCGCTTCCCGGAGTATTGTGTTATCCCCGTTTTCTTCTGAAGGAATTTCCTCTTCCTCAGCCATAGGTTGAGTTTAGCACAGCCTGGAAGAGTGGGCAAGTGAAACGTGTATAATCTATCCATGCGCAGTATTCTGGCGAGCCTCGTCTTTCTCTCGGCACTGACCGCCTGCGCGGGAAAAGCGGACCTGGTCACGCCCCCTCCATCATTGATCCCATACCAGACGATCACACCCGCGGAGACTGCCTCCATCCTTCCCGTCCTCACCAGCATCGTTCTGCCCACTTCCACCACATTCACCTATACTGTTATGGCTGGTGATACGCTGATCGCCATCGCCGGGAGATTCGGGATCACCCTGGAGGCACTTCTCGCCGCCAATCCCGGCATTCAACCCTCTGCACTCCTGGTTGGCACCAGCCTGGTCATCCCAACCGGAAGCAGCAATCCGGCAGAGCCAACGCCTACACCCGCCCCGCTGCGGATCCAGCAGGCTCGCTGCTGGTCTCAAACTGACGGTGGGCTATGGTGTTTCGCTCTGGTTCAAAATGAATTCGCCCAGGCTGTGGAAAATCTTTCCGCCCAATTCACCCTGCTGGATCCTTACGGTCAGGAAATTGCCACCCAGGCAGCCTTCGCAATGTTGAATACGCTTCCATCCGGGCTATCCATGCCCCTGGCAGTTCACTTCCCCGCCCCCATGCCGGTTGATCCGTCTGTGAGGGTGCAGGTGCTGACAGCCATCCGTTTGCTCCCAGCCGATGCCCGCTATCTGCCGGTAACCACAGATAATACCCTGCTGCGCATCGATCCATCCGGGCGCACCGCGCAGGTTACCGGGCGGGTGCTGCTTGCCGGCCAGGGTGCTGCCAGCAACACCTGGGTGCTGGCGGTCGCCTACGATGGGACCGGAAACGTGGTCGGCTTGCGCAGGTGGGAGTCCCAATCTCCCCTTTCAGCGGATTCACCCCTGTTTTTCGATTTCTCCGTTTACAGCCTTGGACCCGGGATCACCAAAGTGGATTTCCTGGTGGAAGCCCGCCCATAATAAAACTCTCCCGCTGCCTGGTTCGTGCTGAGGCAAGGAGAGAGTTCAGAGGTCCAATACTATCTCAAGGTTGCAGCCACATGTAACGTTCGAGGGGGATACCGATCGGCGTCAGTACAAAGCCTTTTACATAAGGTTTTACCAGTTCGTATGATAAGCTGTGCACCAGGAACAGGGCTGGTGCATCCTGAACGATCATCTGTTCGGCCTGCTGGTAAAGGCCAATGCGCCTGGTTACATCCTTTTCCAGCCGCGCCTGGTCAAGCAGGCTGTCGAGTTCGGGATTGCTGTAATTGCCGGTATTCTGCTGGGCACCGCTGTGGAAAAGCACGTCCGCGAAGTTTTCAGCATCCGGATAATCCGCGCACCAACCACCGGAAAACAGCTGTCCATGCTGCCCCGAATACAGCAGATCGTAATACTTGTCGGGTTCAAGGTTCTCGATGGTGATGGTCACACCCAGGTTCTGCTGCCACATCTGCGCCATGGCAGCCACGCTCGCACCCGCCGAATTGCCGATCCCTGCATCCGTAAAGATGATCGTAGGGAGTCCTTGCGGACCTCCATACTTGGATTCAGCCAGCAACTGGCGCGCCTGCTCGGGATCATAAGGCAAGCCCTGCATATTCAGGTCATAACCGGGTAGGGCGGGCGGATAGAGTCCCTTCGCCAGGATTCCCACACCATTATTGACCACATCGATGTACTTCTGGCGGTCGAAGGCCAGCGTGAAAGCCTGGCGCACCTTGACATCATCAAAGGGCGGCTGGGACACATCAAAAACAACATAGTCGGTGCACAGGCTCACCCCGCTGTGCAGGTCGGGATGCAGCGGATCAGCCGGGTCCTGCAGGCGGGCTATGTCAAAGGAATAGACTCCGGTCATGTCGATCTCGCCTGATTCATACAGGCGGATGCCGACACCTGAGAACAACTCGATGACGATCTGGGGGATGGCAGGTTTCCCAAGGTAGAAATCAGGATTGGCTTCATACACCATCAACTGGAAACTGTCCCAGCGGGTGAGCTTGTAGGGACCCGTGCCGTTCGGAGTTCGATACCATTCGGTTCCCGTTTCCACATTCTGCTGGTCCAGTACGAAAGCCACCGGCATGGTTAGTTTGAAGAGAAAATAGACTTTGGCCGAGTCGATCGTTACTTGCAGGGTATGTTCGTCGATCGCTTTCAAGCCGGAGATATGGTCGCTGGAACCGGCGTGCATCTCTGCCACACCGACGATATCGCCCAGGTAGGTCAGCACCGTGTCCGACTGGGTGGCGGGGTCCGCCGCCCTTTCCCAGGAGTAGATCACGTCCTGCGCGGTCACATCCCGCCCGTCATGGAATCTGGCATTGGTCCGCAGATGGAAGGTGTAGACCTTGCCGTCTTCCGAGATATCCCAGTATTCAGCCAGTTCAGGCACCAGGCTCAGGTTGGGGTCAAAGGATACCAGACCGCTGAATGCAAGTTTATCGCCCGAGCTGTGCAGGGTGGCCGGATCATAATCCCGGGGGTTGGTGCTTTCCCCTCCTGAAAGAAACAGCGCCTGGTTGCGAACCACGCCATTGACCACCGGTGACTGGAAGGTCATCCCATTTATCAGGGAAGCAATATCGCCGGCGTAATAATCATACGCGGAAGGCGAGCCAAAACCGAGCAAGAAGAACAAACGCGTCCCGTAAATGGCCGTGGTCAGGTTGATTTTCAATTCGGTAGAGCTGGCTTTTGCAGTGACCACCTTGCTCCAAGCAGGTGTGCCATCGGTTCGTGCCAAGGCTCCATCGCTGACGGTCTGCACATCCGTAAGACCGGTCAGGGCGGAACTTCCCAGGTCAGCGACCGCTGATTCGGGTGTGTCGCTGGCTTGCGCGGAAAAGACATAGAGATAGATTATTACGCTTTGATCAGGGCTTGAAAAGATCGTCAGCGCGGATTCTCCCGCGCCGGGCGCTTCCGAGCTCCAGCCGCGCGGATAATGGACACGCACCCCGCTTTCCGGGTTGACATAGGTCAGCGGTTCCGTCGTCGGGGTTGCCGTTATGGCGAATTGTGTTCCGGTCGCCGGGCTGGCAACGCCGGTGATCCGAAAGGCGAGAAGAAAGAATGCAGTGGCGATCAGGATGCTGAGATATTTCATCACCGGTTTCATTTTTGCCTCCTGTGATGGCGGCGGGTGGTAAGTATGACAGGTACCGCGATCACCACCACCACCAGGACACAGCCGATCAATCCGAACTCGAGAATAAGCAAAATATTCTTGCTGATGCCCAGCCGTTCACTCAAGGGAACCGCAGTGGCGGTCGGACCGGGGATCTGCGTTACCTTCCCCTGCGCCTCCCCAGTCTGCGTTGGTGTCGCGCCGGCTGGCGGTGTAACCTGAGCCACCGGGGCCGCACCCACGGGAACGATCGTCGGCACCTGCGTTGGAGTGGGAATTGGTGTCGGGTTGGACGTGCCCACGCGTGGTGCTGCGCCGATGGATGCGCGCCAGGCATCCTCAAGACCGTCGGTATCAAAACCATACACCGCCATGAGCGCCTCGTCTGCGGTCGAACCGTTGCGCAGGTCGGCTAAAAGGGTGGTCATCTTATCCCGGCCGTAGGTCTGGATAAGAAAATTGACCACGCTGTACGACTCACTGTAGGAGAGATTGGCCCGGTCGGATTCTTCAGAAAAATTTCCCGCCAGGGACCGTAATGCCATCAACTGGTTGGACGACCTGGCCTGTTCGAACCGTGCAGCTTCGCTTGATCCTGGTCCGCCCTCGCCATACATGGCCAGTCCTTCGTTCAACCAGGTGGGTATGAAGCCCAGGCAGGTGAACGTTAAATGACCCACCAGCACATGGGTCAGTTCGTGCGCTTCCGTGCTCTTGCCCCAGTCCAGTTGATCGCTCGAAACCCCGATAATGACGATGTTGTTCTCAGGATAAGCCTGCCCGCCGATCCAGGCTGGTTCATAAAGGATCGCCGCGCGCAGGTCATCGGTATTGGCATAAATGAAAATGTCAACAGGTTTCTCCGGGTGCAGACCGACGTCATCCGACAGACGTACCAGAGCCTGGGCGGCGCTGTCGTGCAATGCCTGCCCAAAGGGTTGCCCGCCTTCATAATAATGCAGGTTGATGTTCCCGCCTGAGATCACCTTCCAGTTATGGATGCTGTCCAGCCAGATGATGGTCTCCGTTGGGCTGGTGAACTGGTTGCCATTGGCATCCTGCACCTGCCAGCGCCACCACAGCGATGCACCGGGCGGGAGCGACCCGGATTGGCGCATCTCCCAGGTCCATTCCACCTGCACATCGCTGGTGGCTGTGAATTGGGGAAACGACTTGGCAATCACTGTTCCGCAGGTCAGCTGGTCCACGCCGTACTCGAGTACCACCGAGGTGATGTTTGCCCCGCTCTGGAACTCGGCCCGGAAGTTGGCACTTTCCGGAAATGTGGGTGTCATCTCGTTGCTGATCATGCGAATGGTTGCCACGGCGTGCACCGGCGCAGCCAGGCTGGCAAACAGAACACCGAGCAAAGCAATAGGAAATAGTCGGATTCTCGTCATACTACTCCTTTCCATGTACATGTAATTAAATGGTAACACATTTTTCTTGACTCCCACCCTGAATCCTGATAGACTTGCCCGCCGGTCATTCCACCTCTGGTTTTTCCTGCCCGGGGATGAGCAGACCGGTAGTCCGGCGCGTTAACCTTGTATGGACTGGTTGCCTTTGGTATAATTGCCCCGCTTAAGCCGGGAAAGGACGCTCGCCGACGTAGCTCAAACGGTAGAGCAACCGCCTTGTAAGTGGTAGGTTACGGGTTCAATTCCCGTCGTCGGCTTGGATCGTTAAAACCGCCTTCCCGTTCTTTTGTTTGTCGGTTGGCCCCATCGCCGAGAAGCAGGCTTCCAGCCTCTAGATGGGACCAAGCGACCAGCAAATGAAAGCGCTGGAAATAAATCGGGCAGTTACCCAAGTGGCCAAAGGGGACTGACTGTAAATCAGTTGTCAAATGACTTCGGAGGTTCGAATCCTTCACTGCCCACCTCCGCCCTCATAGCTCAGTCGGTAGAGCACATTCTTGGTAAGAATGGGGTCATGGGTTCAAATCCCATTGAGGGCTCCAACACCAAGAAACATTGTCAAGGAAGGAGATTGGAATATGGCGAAGCAGAAGTATCAGCGGACGAAACCGCACATGAACGTGGGGACCATGGGACACATTGACCATGGCAAGACAACCTTGACGGCTGCGATCACGAAGTACTGCCAGTTCCTGGGGCACGCCCAATTCCGGGCGTACGATTCGATCGACAATGCTCCCGAGGAAAAGGCGCGCGGCATCACGATCAACATTGCGCACGTGGAATACGAGACCGACAAGCGCCACTACGCCCACGTGGACATGCCGGGACACCGCGACTACATCAAGAACATGATCACGGGTGCGGCGCAGGTGGACGGAGCCATCCTGGTGGTGGCAGCCCCGGACGGACCCATGCCGCAGACGCGCGAGCACGTGCTGCTGGCCCGCCAGGTGGAAGTGCCGAGCATCGTGGTCTACCTGAACAAGATCGACCAGATGGAAGACCCGGAACTGCTGGAACTGGTGGAGATGGA
>Ga0315295_10000842_pt1 | contig 26204 bp, 22 predicted proteins | sample YL17G14_0_MG_FD_204453 | JGI IMG/M metagenome (GOLD analysis project Ga0315295, IMG submission 204453) | Sediment microbial communities from Yellowstone Lake, YNP, Wyoming, USA - YL17G14_0 | ecosystem: Environmental > Aquatic > Freshwater > Lake > Sediment | place: USA: Wyoming | collected... | reverse complement strand
AAATCCGTTAAAAAGTGAAATTCTTTTCCTTTTTTGGGGCTGATCATGAATGAATTCTTTTTAAAGGCTAATAAAATTCATTTATTATGGATTTATAAGCAATTGGCTTGCTTTTTGCGATCTATAAGATTGCTATGTTGGCAACATATGAAGTGTTGATTCCGCTAGCGTAGAAACTCAAGGCCAAGACATTATGGATTTGCCTATCTATTTTCGAGCAATTCAGCGGAGTTTACCCGAGAAGAGGGAATAATTTCCCCATTGTTCTCTGCAATTTTTTCGGGCTGGTAAGCCAGAAAGAGGGAAGCAATGAATTTAAAAACGCTGGAAGAAATCAAGGGCCGGAGAGGAAAGCCTGTTCGCATTAACGATTATCAAAGGCTGGTCCTTTTTGCAGGAGCCATCGCTTTAGCTTTGGCCCTATGGACAAGCCCAAAGGTAGTCATCTGGGAAGGTATCTATTTTAGACCCGAAGCGAAGAGAGATTTGATGCCCATGACAGAGCCCAGGACGGCTTCCATGCGCGTGGTCGGAGTTATTGGGGCATCCTTATTGATTTTCTTTGCCCTCAAAGATTATAAGCCCAAGCAAGAGGAAGGCCAGAAAGTACCCTTCCAGGAGGTAATCACTAGGGCAAAGGATAAAGTATACTTAAGCGAGATGCTTCCCTTATCCCATCGAAAATTGTTGGCCCTACAGGAGATTCTCCCCAAATTGGAGGAAAAGGTAGTGGGCCTGCAGGAGATTTTCCTCAGATTGTGGAAAAAAGAAAAAGCTGAAAAGGCCATTTAACAATAAATAATAATCCACCAAAAACGGCGCCCGGGAAAGCGCCTGACCCTGGGAATGCCCAAAAAACAAATGGTCGAGTTTACGCTGCTCCTAAGGAACTTCTTCTTTAATCCCCCCCACCCCCACCCTCCCCCTCGAGGGGGGAGGGAAGGGTGGGGGAGAACGGCTAGTTCCTTACGGGAATAACCCCGAAGCGCAGCACCGGGGTCAGTTGCTCACAAAGAAAAAAATGAATAGAGAAGAATTAGCCAAAGAATTAGATGTGCGGCCCTGGGATGTTGACGACTGGCTCCTCTTGGGATGCCCAGTGGAAAGATTCCGCCTGATGTGGGAGTTCAACCTCAAACAGGTAAAAATTTGGTTAAAAGCCGAAAGAATCAAAACGAAACGAATGAACCTACCTAAGCCACATCAATTGCCAACAAGACCCTTATTTGACCAAAGTTACGTAGAAAATACCCTAAATCCCCCCACCCCCCTGAAGCTGTGAAATAATCCCCTAAATCACCCCCACCCCTGAACCATATGAGGTTCAGGGCTTTTGTCCTGCACCCCACGTGGTGCAGGGCCTCGCCCTCCCCCATCAAGGGGGAGGGAATTCCTTTCATATTTGAATATGTTTACCCTCTTCACGCCTCGGCGTGATGGGAGAGGGTAGGGTGAGGGGGCAAGGGGGGATTTTTCTCCCGCTATGGCGGGATGGGATTCGCGGGTGGCCAAACGGCCATGGGTAATTAGGTCAGGGAATGATGCCCGGATCGCCCGGACAAATGATTTCCTGGAGAAAGCGGGGGGTCTTTACAGCCTTAGAAGAGGTTCAGGAAACAAAATACAAATTTTTTTTGGTTTGCTCAGGTGGCCTTCCTGGCTTTCCTTCTGATAGATTGCCTCCCGTCAAACGCTCCCGGCCAGGAACTGTAAATAAGCCTGGCGTCCATCTTTACCCTAAAAGATGGTGCCCCCCAGCGGAATCCTAATCGGAATTTAAATCCATTCTTATCCTAAGTTCTCCCAGATGAAAGGGCGGCTCAATGAGAGCAGCCATTCTTTTATTGCCCAAATCTTCGATCGTTGATATACTCCATCCAGTCATAGACTCAATTTTCTCATTCCCTCAAAAAGAGAACAACCCGCAGCGCCATCATTTTTCCTGAACGGAGGTGGATATGAAGAACATCCTCACCATCATCTTGGCCGTGTTGTTGGCCATTTGCGTCATTGCCTTAGTATTGCTTTATTCCCAAAACCAGGAGATGAAAAAGGCCTTGGCCGAAAAGGAGACCAAGGTGGGCCCGGCGAGCCAGGAGAAGGCCACCCAGGAGGCCTTGGTTGCCGGCTTGAAGGAGCAGGTTCAGAAGCAGGAAGTCACCATCAAAGAAATTCGTGAAGGGCTATCGGTGACTCTTGTGGATAAAATTCTTTTCGATTCCGGCAAAGCCACCCTCAAGCCGGGAGGCGAAAAGATTTTGGGAAAGATTGGAGAGACGCTGAAAAATATCCAAGATAAGAGGATCCGGGTGGTCGGCCATACGGATAACGTTCTGATCCGTCAAGATTTCCGAAACAAGTTTCCGACTAACTGGGAGCTCTCCGCGGGCCGGGCCGCCACGGTAGTTCGGTATTTCCAGGAAAAAACCGGCCTGAAACCGGACGACCTGGAAGCCGTGGGGCGTTCTTTCTTTCAACCCCTGGCCAGCAACGATACCAAAGAGGGCCGGGACCAGAACCGCCGGGTCGAAATCATCATTGCCCCCAAATTGGAGATGAAGGAAAAATAAAGGGTTAGGTCCCTGGAATCCGGGGACCTAATACCAATTTTAGATCTTTTGCTTAGCAGGTCTCCCGGGCTTCCCTTTTGGCAGGTTACAATACCTAAAACGCTCCATAAGGCCGAAGGCCACTCCTCGAGCGAAGCGCTCATTTCCTTAACTTTAAGCCGCGAGCTATCGTCATTCTTTGCGCCCTTTGCGGCTTGGCGCGGCGCCGTCCTCCCCATGCCTGCCTCTTCCCCGGGACCAATGAATCGAGACTTTTTTCGGACGCCGACACTCAAATTTGGCTGAGGGAAAAATCGATAATTCTCGACTAGGCCCTCCTCAAAAATTCAAATTTCAAGGTCGGATATTCTGCCTCCAATTTTTTATGGAGGATGATTTCTTTAGATCTTGAGCCGAGGATCCAGCGCGTCACGCATGGCGTCTCCGAGGGGATTGAACCCCGACACGGTGAAAAAAATCGCCAAGCCAGTGGGGGGGCATTTAAATAATTCAATTGATGGCCAGAAGCTATTGTGATAGACAGGGAGGTATGGCTAGGGGGGCGGTGCGGGAGTTAAAAGTTCCGCTAGCTGATTTGGCCAAGAAAAGGGGATGAGTCCTGCGGGGGTAGGATATGCTGTTCGCAGAGGGGAAGTTATCGCTCAAGGAAGCAATGATCAGCTTCCTGGATAATTTATTGAAATATTTAGGGGCGTTCCCCTTTCCCACTTGGGATGTGATTCTTACGAGTTGAAATGAATATAGAAGATTCGGAGGGATGGTATGAGTTGGCAAAGTGAAGTCGATGAACTGAGGCGCCTAGAGAAAATAGCCAGACAAATGGGTGGTCCTGAGCGGGTTGCCCAGCAGCATGGAAAAGGAAGGATGACGGTTCGAGAGCGCATCGACCGGCTCTGTGACCAAAGCTCTTTTCAAGAAATCGGAACCCTTGCCGGTAAAGCCGCATATGACAACGACGGAAAACTTCAGTCCTTTACCCCGAGCAGTGTGGTCATGGGCTATGGGCGAATCAATGGGCAGACGGCCTGTGTTTTTGGGAATGATTTTACGATCAAAGGCGGTTCCACCGACGACAATGCGGGATCGAAGGCCGAATTTCTTATGAGGATGGCCAAAGAGCGACGTATGCCCTTAGTTTGTTTGTACGATGGGGCCGGGGGAACTGTAACCGAAGGCGGGGACCACACGATTGTTCCGGTGAATTTTGGTTGGGCGACGCTAACGGAGTTGATGTCCCTGGTGCCGGTTGTGGCCGCAAATTTAGGTACTTCTGCGGGATGGGTTGCGGTGCAGGCAGCATTCTCTCATTGGAATGTGATGACCAAAAACAGCGAACTGTTTGTTGCCGGCCCCCCCCTGGTGAAGCGCGCTCTGGACATCGATATCACCAAGGAGCAGTTGGGGAACTACAAGGTCCATGTTTACCAGAGCGGGGTCGTCGATAATGTGGCTGAAGATGAGGAAGATGCCTTCCGTCAGATCAAGCTGTTTCTCAATTACCTGCCCCCGAATGTCTGGCAGCAGCCCCCGCGCGGGGAAACGGGGGATGACCCCAATCGACGAGAGGAGGAGTTAATTTCCATCATTCCCAGAGATCCCAAGAAAACATATAAAATTCGGAAGCTCATCCGGCACGTGGTGGACAAGGACTCCATGTTTGAATATGCCCCTTATTACGGGAGGTCCATTGTGACTACCCTGGCCCGCCTGAACGGATATCCGGTGGCGATTCTAAGCAATGACTCGACCTGGTTAGGAGGAGCGCAGGATGTACCAGGGGCGGAGAAGATGCTGAAGTTCATCGACCTGGCGGATACATTCCATCTGCCGATTATCTATATGATGGATGTTCCGGGGTACTTTCTCGGCCCAGAATCAGAAAGAGCGGGGGCCGAACGGAAGGCCGTTCGGGTCCATGCGGCCATGCATCAGGCGACTACGCCTTGGGTATCTGTCTTGTTAAGAAGATCCTTTGGAGTCGCCGGTGCCGGCCATGGGCAATATAACCGTCTGAACCTCCGCTTCGCCTGGCCTTCAGGCCGGTGGGGCTCTCTCCCCATTGCCGGTGGCGCGATGGCGGAATTTCGCCGGGAAATTGAAGCGGCGCCCGACCCGGAAGCAAAAAGAGCCGAAATCGAAAAACGTCTCGTGGATATCGGTTCACCCATGCGCACCGCTCATTATTTTGCTTTAATGGGTGTGGAAGAGGTGATCGATCCTCGGGATACAAGGCCCCTCCTGTGCGAATTCGCCAGGCAGGCGCAGGGGGTTACTGCCACCCAGCTTGGACCGAAGTCTCGCGGGATGAGGCCTTAGGGAAATGGGGCCAAACCTTGATCCTTTACCAACTGCCCAAAAAGGGCTTTCATCCAATTCAAGAAATTTCTATATATACCGTTGGTGCAAAGTGAGCTTATTTTAGATCGTCTAGCCCGGCCGACCCGCAACCAAACAAAATATGGTAGGGGTTTAGCCTTTGGCGGGATGGCTGCCCGCAAAATGGGCAATCATCACGGGCTTCGGTTGATTGCCCATATAATCTGTTGCCCTTTTCAACACCATCTGGAGAGGGTGGTTCTAAGCCACCCCATGACCTACCAAAGACCTGCTCCTTTCCCTCTGGATTCTCTGGGCAGGATGATCAATAGAATGTTTTGGGAATGAGGTTACTCCTTCATAATGAATTATTTCCTTTCCGATAAATTCATCAAGTCATTTTCAATAAACCCTTGGGTTCCCCCGCAAAGTAAGGTATCCTGGGAACTTGAACGATTGGAGAGGGATCGGCAAAGAGGATGGATGGAAATATAATTTCCTATGAATGGATCGAGACCCTTCCGCGCCTGGAAGGGACTGCCCGGATTCTGGGTCAGGCCAAAACCATCGGGGTTGACCTGGAAGCGGACTCTATGTACCACTACTTCGAGAAGGTGTGCCTCATCCAGATCGCCACGGAATCCGCCTCTTATCTAATAGATCCTTTGGCGCTAAGAGATCTTTCCGCTTTACACCCCGTTTTCTCCAATTCGCGCATCCGCAAAGTATTCCACGGGGCAGATTATGATATCCGCTCCCTGTACCGGGACTTTCGGCTCGAGGTCGAGAACCTCTTCGATACGCAGTTGGCCTGTAAATTTCTGGGCCTCCGGGAGACCGGCCTGGAAGCGTTGCTACGAAGCCGATTCCAGGTGGAACTGAACAAGAAATATCAGCGGGCCGATTGGTCGCAAAGACCCCTTTCCCCGGAGATGGTGGAATACGCAGCGATGGACGGCAGGTACCTGATTGCCCTGGCCCGTATGTTGGAAAAGGAACTGGAAGAGAAGAGCCGGTTATCTTGGGTGGAGGAAGAATGCCTATTTTTGAGTAAGGTCCGATTCCTGCCCCCCAGCCATGACCCGCTTTACCTAAAAGTGAAAGGGGCTTTTCTCCTGGATCCCAGGAGTCTTGCGGTTCTGGAGGCTTTGCTGGAATTCCGAGAGGCCCAGGCCCAAAAGTCGGATCTTCCCCCCTTCAAGGTGCTCGGCAACGAATCCCTCCTGGAATTGGCCATGAAAAAATCTTTGCGCCTGGAGGAACTGGAAACGGCAAAAGTCCTGAGCCGGAAGCAAATCGACAGGTATGGGACACGCCTGCTGCGGGAAATTCACCGGGCCATGGCCATTCCTGATAAAGATCTTCCGGTGTACCCTCGAGGAGCAAAGCCGGTTTTGTCATCGCCCGTACGCAAAAGGGTCAAAGCACTAAAAACCTGGCGGGATATGCGGGCAAATAATTTAGGCCTGGAACCTGGAATCCTTTTGAATAACGCCCTGATCAATGATCTGGCTTTGAAAAATCCCCGGTTGATAAAAGAGATGGAAGAGATTCCCGGCATGAAAAAATGGCTGCAAGATCATTTCGGCCGGGAGATTCTGGCTGTTCAAACAAGGGGGCACAAAGGGGATGGAAAATGAGGATCCACGGGACGGGAAAGTGGAAAGTAGGAATGGGGTCGGAATGGGGTCAGTCCGTGGGTTTAGGAAATTTCTCCAGTCCCTCCTTCATTTTTCTTACATGACTATATTGAGGCTCTTGCAAGACTCTTGAAAGCAAGCAGAAATCGTCATTCCGGGCAAGCGAAGCCCTGCACCGCATGGTGTTCAGGGCGAAGCGCGACCCGGAATCCAGTCCCGCCGAAGGCGGGATTCAATCGATTCTGGATTCCGGCTTTCGCCGGAATGACGGAGTGAGTGACTTTTGCAAAGGACCTCTTTTGAGTAGAATTTACTATCCCCATAGCCTTTTAAGGGATACTTTTGTGAAATGGGGGAGGTCCCCTTAAACCCGAAGTTAAGAGCCGGCCGGGCGTAGCCTGTGGAAAAACCGCTACCCTTTTTGACGAGTGCCGGGCAATCTGGCCGGGGTCAGGGAGATATTTTATGTTTATTTCCCCGATTCCCGATGTGCTATAAACCAGTGGATAACCGACCCGGGAACGGAATTTGAAGCAAACCCAGAAAAACTAAATATGCAGAAGAGGAGACTATGGATTTTACATTTTCTTCCGAGCAGATTGAGCTACGCAGAAAAGCGAGGGGTTTTTTGGAACGGGAGATCGCACCCATCGCCGATGAGTTGGACATGGCCTACGACTTTCATACCGACGGGGCGAATCGGATCAAGAAATCGGGCTTTTATGCCTATGTAATCCCCGAGGACTATGGGGGGAAGGGCATTTCGTCGGTCAACCTTTGTATCCTGCGAGAGGAATTCTCCAAAGTCTCCGTTTTTGCAGATGAAGTCCTGGTCATGCAAGGGTTGGGCGGCAATCCAATCGTGCGCTTTGGAAATGAAAAACAAAAAGGGAAATATTTACCGCCCTTGCTGAGTGGATCCAGGTTAGTAAACTTCTGTCTTACGGAGCAGAGTTCGGGGTCCGATGTAGCCAACATCAAATCAACCGCTCGTTTAGAAGGGGATTTTTACGTGTTAAATGGGACCAAGTGCTACGTATCCAAGCCCGGACATACAGACGTCTCAGTCGTATTTGCCAAGACGAACCCCGACGCGGGCGGTAAAGGAATATCCGCATTCATTGTCGACCGGGAAGAATCCTCTTATGAGGTCAAAACAGAGCGCTTAACCTTCGAGTGCAACATCGGCCAATTGATCATGCGGAATATGCGGGTGTCCAGGGCAAACCTTCTGGGAGAAGAGGGGCAGGGGATGCGGATTGCCCTGGCCAACCTGGATATCTACCGTCCAACTGTAGGGGCGGCGGCCCTGGGCATGGGTTGGAGGGCTTTTTCGCTGGCCTTGGATTACGCCAGGAACCGACAGATGTTCGGCCAAAACCTGATTCATTTTCAGGTGACCCAATTCAAGCTGGCTGATATGAAGGTAGCTCTGGATGCGGCGTCCCTCCTGGTTTATCGGGCGGCCTGGTTGGCCGACCAGGTCCGGGAAAGAACAAGCATGGAAGCTTCCAGCGCCAAGTATTACGCCACTGAAGTCGCCCAAAGAGTTGTGGATCAGTCCCTGCAGATTCACGGGGGAATCGGGCTCAACAAGAAGTCCCGAATTGAATATCTCTACCGGGCAGTTCGGGCCCCGAGGATATACGAAGGAACATCGGAGATCCAACTCTTGGTGGTAGGACGAGAATTGTTCCGGGGTCAATCCCTGGTGCACGATAATCGGTTATAACTCTGAGAGGATGCTGAAGAAGTCCCTTCCGGCCTCAGCAAGTCATGCCTGCGGAAGCAGTCCCGGCGGGATGGACTCCCGCTCCCCTTTTTCGCGGGGACCGGCTTCGCGGGGGTGACGGCGGGCAGGGGTCTCCCCGCATCCTCCTTGCCCTTTATGGCGATCCGACTCTTCATCCGGCAGGACCATTGCGGGCCGAAATTTGGCTATTGATTGTTAAATCGGGTTTTCCTTTTATGCCGTAATGTCGTTCAGCTGTCTCCAGATCTCTCCCGGCCCTCCACATTTGCCATCCCCCACCAAAGGGAAGGGGAGAGAGTTGAGAGTACTTTGACAAAGAGGCGCCGGCCGTGCTAGAATAACCTGAATTCAGGTCAACCCAAATGGAGGTCAGGAAGATGAAGACCTTATCCCTATCCGAAGCAAAAATGAAGCTAAGCGGGCTGATCGACCTCGTCAACGCAAGTGATGAGCAGGTGATGATTACCAGGAATGGTCGACCTGCTGCTGTTCTGGTTAGCCCCGAGGAGTTTGAGAACTGGAAGGAAACGATTGCCATTCGTTCCGATTCAGCCTTGATGAAGGAGATAAAGAGTGGCCTTAAAGCGCTGAAGACGAAAAAAGCAAAAGAGCAAACCCTGGAAGAGCTATTCGATTAATTTGCCTTCGAGAAGGGCTGCCAATGTACCGGCTGGTCGTTCCTTATGAAATCCGGGAGTTGATCAGAAAGATGCATCCTGATTTGAAAAAAAAAGTCAGAGCATCCCTCGGGATCATCATTTCAGAGCCAGGTTCAGGTAAGGCCCTTATGGATGAGCTTTTGGGGCTGAGGAGTTTTCGGGTTAGTTCCTTCCGGATTATATACAGAATTGATCACGCTGAACGAATTGAGCTTGTGGCGTTGGGTCCCCGTAAGCGAATCTATGAGGAAACGGCCCGGATTCTCCGGAGAAAGAAAAGAGAGCCAGAAAAATAATTCGGATGCAAATGGGGTCTGGCATAAATAGATAAGTAATTAAATATGATGATCTCGTAAAAAGTCGTCACTCCGGTGAAAACCGGAGTCCAGTGAATTTATAACCATTTGAAAAGACTGGATTCCGGCTTTCGCCGGAATGACGGAAAAACATACATTTGGACTTTTTACGAGTTCATCAAATATGGATATGGCGAAGAATAGGGTTCAAATCTCTAATCCAGACAATAAACGCTTGAAAACCTGACTCCCATCACTTATAATTTAAGAAACTTGCCCAAGCGTTTCCTCCAAGTCGGCCTCCGAGGATTCCCTAACATTTTTTGTAAGAATAACTCGGATTTGCTTGCCTTCTGCTATTTCAGGGGATTTTTGTGCCGATGGGCAGAGCAAACTCCTCTGGTAAATTTTGAGGATGTAAAGGCTTCATGAATAACATACGAAATTTCAGCATTATCGCCCATATCGATCATGGGAAATCAACCCTGGCGGACCGGTTGATTCAATATACCGGTGTCGTTGATGAACGCGATTTCCAGGACCAGGTCTTGGATAACATGGACATCGAAAGGGAGCGAGGCATCACCATCAAAAGCCAGGCGATCACCCTCCCCTATCGAGCCCGCGACGGAAAAGATTATATTTTAAACCTGATCGATACCCCGGGCCATGTGGATTTTTCCTATGAAGTCTCCCGGGCCCTGGCCTCCTGCGACGGGGTTCTGCTCTTGATCGATGCCTCGCAGGGTGTACAGGCCCAAACCATAGCGAACCTTTATCTGGCCATGGAAAATGATCTGGCCGTTATCCCGGTCATCAACAAAATTGACCTGCCCACGGCAGATGTAGAGAGGGTGATTGAACAGATCGATTCCGAACTGGGATTGGACCCCTACTCCTTTCTTACCTGCTCGGCCAAAGAAGGAATCGGCATCGAAGATATATTCGAGGCCATTGTCCAGAGAATTCCTGCTCCCCAAGGGAACCCGGACGCCCCCCTGGCTGCTCTGATCTTCGACGCCAAGTATGACTCTTTCCGGGGAACAGTCATTCATTGCCGTATTTTCGATGGGACAGTGAAAAGCGGTGATATCATCCGCCTCGTTTCGAATCAAGCCACCTACAAAGTTGAGGAGGTTGGACGATTTTTGCTTCACCGGGATAAGCGAGAGCAGCTATCAACAGGGGAAGTGGGCTATGTGATTGCCGGGGTGAAGACGATTTCCGATGTCCATATCGGGGACACGATCACTCTCGACAACCAGCCCTGTTCTCAGCCTCTTCCGGGCTTCAAGGAAGTTAAACCCGTCGTATTCTCGTCTATCTACCCCATCGCTTCGGATGATTATGAGGATTTGGCTGTGGCCCTGGAAAAGTATAAACTGAATGATGCCGCTTTTATCTATCAAAAAGATTCCTCCGTGGCTTTGGGCCAGGGCTTTCGCTGCGGCTTTCTCGGGCTTCTGCACCTGGATGTGGTACAGGAAAGGCTGGAAAGAGAGTATGGGCTTTCGATCATCCTCTCCGTCCCCAGCGTGCGCTACCGGTTCACCTTAAAGGACGGGACTGTTTTATACATCGACAACCCCGCTTACTATCCCGATCCTTCGTCCATTGCCAAGTCCGAAGAACCCTATATTCGCGCCACCATGATGATGCCGGAAAAGTACCTAGGGGCGGTTATGAAGCTCTGCACGGAAAGGCGCGCGACGAACTCCAGACTGAATTACCCGGGTCCCGGACGGGCCGAATTGATCTATGAGATGCCCTTGGCCGAGGTGATCTATGATTTTTACGACCGCCTTAAAACCCTGACGCAAGGATACGGCTCTCTTGATTACGACCTTATCGATTACCGGGAAGGGTACCTCGTCCTCGTGGATATTCTGGTTAACGGCGAAAAGGTAGATGCCCTTTCCCAGATTGTCCACCGCGATCATGCCCGGGCCCGGGCGCTTCAGGCCTGCGAGAGGTTGAAGGAAGAAATACCCCGACAGGTTTTCAAGGTTCCCATCCAGGGGGCCATCGGCGGTGAAATTATCGCCCGCACCACCATTTCTCCCTACCGCAAGGATGTGACCGCGAAATGTTATGGCGGAGATATTACTCGCAAGCGGAAACTTCTGGAGAAGCAGAAAAAAGGAAAAAAGCGAATGAAGATGGTCGGATCGGTTAGCATCCCCCAGAGCGCGTTTCTGGCCGTATTGAAGTCCGAACCCGACTAAAAACTGGGTTCAACGGTTCCAGGATTCCGGAAATTTGAATCCTGGAACCCTCAACCCCTCGAACCCTTGAATATGAACCCATGAATCTCCAAACCATTCCACCCCAAAATTTCCCTAAGTCTGCCGGGCTGTACATCCATATCCCCTTTTGTGTTAAAAAGTGCTCCTATTGCGCCTTCTATTCCATCTCTTCTGTCTCCCTGATCCCTGATTTTCTCGGAGCGCTCTTCAAAGAAATGGAGATCACGAGCCATGAATTTGGACAACTTGATACAGTTTACATCGGAGGGGGAACTCCGTCGATTTTGCGACCCCATCAGTTGCGAGAAATTCTGAAACGGATTCGAAATCATTTTGACCTGCAATCCGGAGCAGAGATCACCATCGAAGCCAACCCGGGAGACCTGGACAAACCTTTTCTTCAAGAATTGGTCGGCATGGGATTCAACCGACTGAACGTAGGCGTGCAATCTTTCGACGCGAAAGTACTGCAAGTCCTTGGCCGGAGACATTCCTTAAAGGAGGCCCTTTCCGCAATCGAGCATTCCCGCTGGGCTGGATTTCATAACTTGGGAATGGATTTAATCTACGGGATTCCAGGTCAGGGCGTGGAATCTTGGCTGGAATCTCTGGCCCAGGCCGTCGATTTAGCTCCGGAACATCTTTCATGCTATCAATTATCCGTCGAGGAGAACACCCCCCTGAAGAAAGAACTTGAAAGAGGAAAGTTTTCTGTTCCCGGGGAAGGGCTGCAGTATGATTTCTTTATGAAAACGGCCGAATTTTTGGAGAATTCCGGTTACCTTCACTACGAAGTATCAAACTTTGCCAAGGGGATCAAATATTTTTCTCGCCATAATCAAAAATATTGGGATCATACTCCCTATCTCGGCCTCGGTCCGGCCGCCCATTCCTTCCTGGGAAATCAGCGGTGGTGGAATTACCCTACCATTCACCGGTATCTGGCTGAAATCCAAGAGGGGAGGCTCCCCCTTCAGGGAACCGAAATCTTGACGCCGGAACAGTTGCGGTTAGAAGCTATTTATCTGGGCCTGCGTACCCAAAAGGGGGTCAATCTGAAGGATCTTCTCGAAAATCATAAATATGACCTGCTTGCGGAGAAAAAGGGACTTCTTACCAAGCTGAAGCAAGAAGGATTTCTGGGTATTGAAGATGACCATTTGTATCCTACCCGAGCCGGCCTTGCTGTTGCGGACACCCTGGCCTTGATATGAGTGGACCGGGACGTCGTCGACTGCGTTAACCTAAACATTGCAAAAAAGACCTTAAAAAAATCACCCCCACCCTTCCCTAACCCCTTTTCTTTTTTTCATCCGGTTTATAAATCGGCTTCCCAAACAGGTTCAGGTTCTGGCTACATCGTATCTCTTCCCCCCGCTGCTGGGCTGTATGGCAGGTATTGCAGTAGTTGCAATGGACAATTTCTCCGGCTCGACCTTCCGCAACTTTCTGACTCCAGGAAGGATCGCAGATGAGCTGGCGGGCAAGAGCCACCATATCGCACTTTCCTTCGACAACGGCGCGCGCTGCAAGGGATGGATCATCCAGCTTCCCCACGGCGATCACGGGAACAGGGACTGCTTGTTTGATAGCCTTGGCGTAATCCAGGAACGGTCCGGGCGGTGTGTCCCGAAGCGGTAAGGAACCAACCTTAATGTTTACCATTCTGGCAATTTTCGGGTTGATGGGCAGAGTATAGGCAGATACATGTATGGCATCGGCACCGGCTTGTACAAAGATTTTAGCAATCTCTTGGGCTTCCTCCAGTTTCAAGCCTAGCTGAAGGTCCTCGCGAGCGTGCATCCGGACCCAAACCGGCCACTGCGGCCCCAGTTCCGTCTTGAAGCCCTCGATAATCTCGCGGGTCAATCGGGTGCGGTTCAAGACGCTTCCCCCGTACTTATCCGTCCTTTGGTTCGTGTACGGGGAAAGCGAGGCGCTGAGAAGGTAGAAATGCGCCGCATGGAGTTCCACCCCATCGAATCCGGCTCTGCGGGCCAAGGAGGCGGCAGCCACGAATCCTCTCCTCACCTGCCGCAACTCAGGGATGGTTAGAATATGGGGCACATCTCCCTTGCGGATGCCGATTGAGGAAACCGATTCGGTGCGGAGTCCGGGACCTGGCCAAATTTTTGGCCCCCCATGGACCAGTTGCATGAGGGCAACCGTGCCCTCTGATTTGATTGTCCGGGCCAAGCGAGCCAACCCGGCGATAAAGGACACATCATAGGAGCCAATCTGCCGCGAACTGATGGGCACATCCGGCCGTATGGGTGAGGCCTCTACAATGATTGTTCCCAGTCCCCCCCGGGCCCTTTCCGCGTAATACTTTATCTGACGGTCGGTAACCTCCCCTTTGAGGCTGGCGAAATTGGTTACCATGGGAGCCATGACAATTCTGTTCCTGGCAGTGACCGAAGCAAATTTTATAGGTTGGAAAAGGGCCGGCGTTAGATTCGGTCCCATAAGAACCCTCCAGATTTTTAATCGTTCGCATGTCTCCGTTGAAAAGACATTTGCATTTTCCAGCTGCCCAGAAAAGTGACCATCGGTTATGATACAAAAAAAATGATCGTTTGGCAGGGAGCTGGCCAATGAACAGAGCCTCTATTCTTCTTGACAAAATCTACCATAATCGTAAATAATTTGAAAACCTATGCTGAGGGTTTATTTTTAAAAAGGGGAGGTTCAAAAAGAAGGAGGGATAAGATATGAGAAAGGCTCGTACATCCGGGAACAAATCAAAGGAAATGTCGAGGCGGGAATTTGTCAAGGCTTTGGGGATAGGGTCCCTTGCCCTTTCGGGTCTCCACTTCGATACGGGCAAAGCCCGGGCCGCGGGGGCCTCGAAGTACATCTGGGGTTGTCCCAGCGAGTTCCAGAGCATGGACCCCCATATTATTTATGATGTCACCACTGAAAACCTCCGGCTCAACCTTTACGACCATCTCTATCGATACCTGGACAATCCTCCGAAAATTCATCCCTGGCTGGCCGAAAGCTACAGCGTTTCCGAGGATGGCCGGAAATGGACCTTCAACCTCCGCAAGGGAGCCAAGTTCCACAACGGAGACGAGGTCACGGCCGAAGCAGTGAAATATAGCATGGAAAGGCTGCTCGGCCTGGGAAAAGGTTCCTCTGCGCTCTTCAAACCGATCGTCGATCCTGCCGGGCTCATTATGAAGAGCCGTTACACCATCGAATTCAACCTCCGTGAGCCGTATGCACCCTTCCTTTCCATCATGCCGACCTTTTGCATCGTCAATCCAAAAGTCCTTCAGGGGAAACCCGGCCCCTGGGGAGGCGAATGGCTGGCCCAGAACGATGCCGGCTCGGGGTCCTATGTTCTGGAAAGCTATTCCCCGGGCACGGGCTGGAAAGCCAAGAGGTTCAAGGATCACTGGATGGGTTGGAAAGACAAATACGTGGAGGAGATTGAATTCCGGACCATCCATGAGACCGCTTCCCGGGTGATGGCTTTGATCAAGGGTGACATTTCCGGCTGTGATGGTTATCTTCCGGCCGATCAGATCGAGAAGCTGGAAAAGGACCCGAATGTCAAAGTCTACGAGGAGCAATCCATGCGTATCAGCGTGATCCGGATGCACAACCAGAGGCCGCCATTGAATGACCCCCATGTACGCCGGGCCATCAGCTATGCTTTCGACTATGATTCTTTCATAAAGGACGTCCTCAAAGGCCGGGTAGCCAGAAACTTCGGCCCCATCCCCAATAATATGTGGGGAGCCCCCAAGGATCTTAAAGGGTATACCTTCGATTTGAAAAAAGCGCAAGAGGAGCTGCAAAAGGCCCAGGTCAAGATCGACCGGCCCCTGATTATTAATCCGATGACGGGATATGCCCAGACAGACGATATCGCCCTCGTTCTCCAGGCTGGGCTGCAGCAGCTGGGAGTTAAAGTGAATATCGTCCGCGAAACGTGGCCCACCCTCTCGGCCAAGGCGAAGGACATGAATACCTCGCCGGACATGTGGATTCACTGGGTGAGCACTTACTATGCCGACCCGGAAAACTGGATGGGAGAGATGTACAGCTCCAGCCGGTGGGGAGCCTGGAAGGCATCGTGCTGGTATAAGAACCCGGAGGTAGACGATCTGCTGCAGAAGGCTCGGACCACCCCGGACATGGAAGCCCGGCGCAAGCTTTATGAACGGGCGAGTCATATCGTCGTCAGCGACGCGGCGGACGTCTGGATTTATAACACGAAATGGTACGGTCCGAATCGAAAAGAGGTGAAAGGAATCCGGTTCTGCCCCATTGGGGATGGGCAGGAGTGTCGGTGGATTTACTACGCGTAGATCCTTGATTCAGTCGTTTATCAAACGGCCTCCTTGGCAAAAGAGTCTTTCCTTTCCAGGGAGGCTTTTTATTTGGAGGAATTCGCGAAAATTCTTGCCTTAGGTCCAAGGATATGTGGGGAAAGGCTTTTCTATGAATCAAAGACTCATCGATTCTTTTATGGATCTCGTACGGATCGACAGTGAATCGGGGAACGAGCAAGCCTTTTTATCTCAATTGAAGCGGATTCTGGAGCGCGAACTGGGGGGTCGATGCCAGATCGACGCTTACGGGAATCTCTTTGCCCGATTCGAGGCCAGGGCGTGCGCCCGCTTTGAACCCATTGTCTTGGCCAGTCATGCGGATACGGTGAAACCGGGGTGCAATATCGAACCGGTTCAGGAAAACGACGTCATTCGGCCCAAAGGAGCCACGATTCTTGGAGCGGACAACAAGGCCGGGATTGCCGAAATTATGGAAGCGTTACGGTCGGCGCCCAAACGCCCCCCTATTGAATGGATCATTACCCGGGAAGAGGAGATCGGCCTTCTCGGGGCGAGAAATTTCGACTCTTCCTGGCTGCGGGGGAAGATCGGATTTTTGCTGGATAGCGATGAGATCGACACGCTCATCGTCGGGGGACCTACCCACGTCAAGCTGGACGTGGAGGTTACCGGACGGGGAGCGCATGCCGGAATGGAGCCGGAAAAAGGAATTTCGGCGATCCAGGCGGCGGCCTACAGTATCTCCCGAATGAAGCTGGGCAGGCTCGACGAGGAAAGTACGGCCAATGTGGGCAAAATCAGTGGCGGAACAGTCCGCAATGCCATTCCCGAAAAAGCCTTCGTCACGGCGGAGTGCCGCAGTCTCTCTCATGAAAAATGCCTCCGCCAGGCAGAGGAGATGAAAAACCTCTTTGAAGAGGGGGCAAAAATCTATGGGGCCTCCGCAGATATCAAAACGACCGTAAGTTATCGGGCGATGAGGATTCCTGAAGATGCGAAACCGGTAACCATAGCGAGAAGGGCGATCCAGGACTGTGGCCTTGCCCCCAAAGTCAAAATGATGACTGGGGGGACGGATGCGGCCATCTTCAATGAAAAAAGGATTCAGATGGTCGTCATGGGCATGGGGGTGAAAAGGGCTCATACGGTCGAAGAGCATATAAACATCCAGGAGATGGAAAAGGTGGTTGAGATCCTGCGGGCAATCTTTGCGGATCTCTGTGAATAAAATGGCGGAAAATCGGTCCATCCAAGAGTGTGGCCCAGCCAGAATAAAGGGGAAGATCAAAAGCGAAGGATGGCCAAACATTAGGTGCATTGACAGTAAGAATTGAATTGATTTATGATACCGGAAAAATTCAGAGACTAAGGAATTCAGGAAAGAGAGGTTGGCCATGAAAAGAGATCGCAAACCGGTTGGAATGGGCAAGGGAATCTCACGCCGAAATTTCCTTAAGGCCATGGGTTTAGGATCTTTGGCTCTGCCGGGTCTGCATTTCACCGCTGTCCCTTCCCGGTCCACCGGAACTTCAAGGTTCATCCAGGGCTGGCCGGCCGAATTGCAGACTATGGACCCCCATGCGAAATATGACGTCACAACCGAACCCATCCGGCTCAATCTTTACGACCACCTGTACCGTTACCTGGATAATCCCCCGAAGATTCACCCCTGGTTGGCCGAGAGTTACAGCGTTTCCGAGGACACCCTGAAATGGACCTTCAACCTGCGCAAAGGAGCCAAATTTCATAATGGGGATGAAGTCACCGCTGAGGCCGTTAAATACAGTATGGAAAGACTGCTCGCCCTGGGTTTGGGAGCTGCGGCCCTTTTCAAACCGATTATCGATCCCGCGGCCATTCGTCTGAAGAGCCGTTACAGTATCGAGTTTGCTTTGCGGGAACCCTATGCTCCCTTTTTATCTATTATCCCGACCGTAAGCATCGTTAACCCCAAGGTTTTGGAGGGGAAAGCTGGGTCCTGGGGGAGCGAATGGCTGGCCACCAACGAAGCGGGGTCCGGGTCCTATGTTCTGGAAAGCTATGCTCCCGGAATAGGGTTCAAGGCCCGACGATTCAAAGATCACTGGATGGGCTGGAAGGGAAATTTTGTGGAGGAGATCGAGCTTCGGACGATCCATGAGACCGCCTCCCGGGTCATGGCCTTGATGAAGGGCGACATCCATGGGGGCGACGGGTATCTTCCGATTGATCAGATCGAGAAGCTGGAGAAGGACCCGGACATCAAGGTCTACGAGGAGCAATCCATGCGCATCTGCGTGATCCGGATGCACAACCAGAGGGTGCCTTTGAATGACGTCCATGTTCGGCGGGCCATCAGCTATGCTTTTGACTATGATTCTTTCATTAAAGACATCCTCAAGGGGCGGGTGGCTCGTAATCCGGGGCCCATTCCGAACAACCTGTGGGGAGCGCCCAAAGATCTGAAAGGGTATACCTTTGACCTGAAGAAGGCCAAGGAGGAGTTAATGAAGGCGGCGGTCAAAATCGATCGCCCCCTGAACATCCATCCCATGACCGGATTTTCCCAGACCGATGACGTGGCTTTAATTCTCCAGGCCGGGCTGCAGCAACTGGGAGTCAAAGTGAATATCGTCCGGGAGACCTGGCCCACCCTTTCGGCCAAGGCGAAGGATATGAATGCCTCACCGGACATGTGGATTCACTGGGTCAGCACATACTATGCCGACCCGGAGAACTGGATCGGCGAAATGTACAGCTCCAGCCGGTGGGGGGCCTGGAAGGCCTCGTCCTGGTACAAGAACCCGGAAGTTGATACTTTACTGAAACAAGCGCGAGACACGGCCAACATCGAGGCAAGACGTACCCTCTATGAGAAGGCGAGTCATATGGTAGTCAATGATGCGGCGGACGTTTGGATCTACAATACCAAATGGTACGGGGCCTACCGCAAGAATGCCAAAGGTCTCCGCTTTTGCCCCGTCGGAGATGGGACTGAATTTCGCTGGATCTCTCTTGTTTAAACCGGGCTAATTGGGGTATCGGACGGCTCTTCTGGGAAACCTCTTCTACGGGAATGAAAGAAGTATTTTTTAAATATGAATCGCAAGATCTTTTCCTACACCCTGAAACGAATTCTTTATTTCATTCCCACCCTTCTGGGCCTACTGCTTCTTACCTTTGTAATCTCCCGGGTGATCCCCGCTGATCCTGCGGCTTTGGTGGCCGGGGAGATGGCCACCCCGGAACAGGTCCAGGCCCTCAGGCATCAATTGGGTTTTGATCGTCCTCTCCATGTTCAGCTGGGATTCTATCTGCAGCAACTCCTTCGGGGGGATTTGGGAAAAAGCCTCTATTCTGGCCGAAGAGTTGTGCAGGACCTCCGGGAACGTTTTCCCGCCACGCTGGAACTCACCCTCGCAGCCATGTTCATTTCCGTTTTCGTAGGTTTACCCCTGGGAATCCTTTCGGCCTTGAAGAGGAATTCTCTCCTCGACCACGCTTTGAGAATTTTCACCGTATCCGGGCTGGCCATTGCCAGCTTTTGGCTGGGGATCATGCTGCAGCTCTTCGTGAGCATGTGGCTGGGACTCACGCCTCTGGGGGCACGGATTGGCGTCCCGGCGCCGAAGCTGATCACCGGTCTTTATATTCTCGATTCCATTCTCACTGGAAATGGAACCGCTCTGCTCAGCGCCCTTACGCATCTGGTCCTTCCGGCGATTACCCTTTCCTTTTCGGCGTTGGCGACCATCACCCGGTTTATTCGTTCCGGGGTTCTCGACGTCATTCAAAAGGATTTTATCCTCTACGAACGGGCGATGGGACTGCCGCCGAAACTGATTGTTTGTAAGTATCTGCTGCGCAATGCCGTCATTTCGACGATCACCCAAATCGGCCTGCTCTTTGGCCTTCTCCTGGCCGGGGCCGTGGTAATCGAAACCGTCTTTGACTGGCCCGGGTTGGGGCTGTATGCCTATCAATCAATCATTCTCTCAGACTACCAGGCCATACTGGGGGTGACCCTCCTGGCTGGGTTCGTTTATGTAGTGGTCAATCTAATTGTGGATGTTTTTTTGACTCTGATTGATCCCAGAAAGGCCGAGTTATGAGTGGATGGAAGCTGGCCTGGATCAAATTTTCCCGGGACCGGCTGGCCTTCACCGGATTTCTGATCATCCTCTGTCTCGTCCTGACTGCGATATTCGCCGGAGTTCTGGCCCCCTATCCCGAAGATGCCTTTAAGATTCATCCGGCCTTGCGGCTCAAGCCACCCTCCCCCCAGCATCTGCTGGGAACGGACCACATGGGAAGAGATATTCTGAGCCGCCTTCTCTTTGGGGCCAGGGTGACTTTAATTATCTCCTTCATCGCCGTGGCCACTTCGCTTTTGATCGGGGTTCCCCTCGGCCTCATTGCGGGTTATTTCGAAAATTGGGTGAGCGAGCTGATTATGAGAATCGCCGATGTCTTTCTTTCCATCCCGCAGGTGATCCTGGCCATCTTCCTCGCCCAAACGCTTAAGCCAAGTATTCCCAATGTGATCCTGGCCCTTTCCATTACCTATTGGCCCTGGTTTACCCGAATCGTTTTTGCGGAAACCCGGTCACTCACGAAGTCAGTTTTTATCGAGGCCACCGAGGCTTTGGGGGCTAACCGTCTTCGAACAGTTGTGCTGCATATTCTTCCCAACGTGTCTTCCCCAATCATTATCCGTAGTTCGATCGGCATGGGGTACACCATCCTAACCGCTGCCGTACTGGGATTTTTGGGCGTAGGGGCTCAACCCCCCACTCCAGAGTGGGGAGTTACAATCGCCGAGTCGCGGCAATATCTACCGGAAGCCTGGTGGTATGCTTCTTTCCCCGGACTGGCGATTTTCCTGGTGGTTTTGGGCTTTAACATGTTAGGGGATGGGTTGAGAGATATCTTGGATCCTCGCCTCCGCAGGGGATTTGAATAGAGCGAATCGTTGCCAGAAGAAATTTATCCAGAACGGCCAGAATAAAGATGGATTCAAATCAAAAAGAGCTTTTGCTCGAAGTATCCAATCTGACGGTTCATTTCCACACCGACCGGGGGGTGGTAAAGGCCTTAGATGCGGCCGAACTCCGGGTTAAAAGGGGAGAAATCGTTGGGTTGATTGGGGAGAGTGGCTGCGGTAAGACAACCATGGCCCGAAGTGTCCTGCGGGTTCTTCCACCGATGGCCAGGATCGAAAGTGGAGCGATATCTTTTGCCGGAGAAGATTTGCTAGCCATGGAAGAAAAGAACCTGAACTCCTTCATCCGAGGAAAGAAGATTACCCTGATTCCGCAAGATCCTTTTAACTCTTTGAACCCGGTCTTTTCTGTGGGGACGCAGATCCGGGACATTCTGAAATGGAAAGGGGAAAGCCAAGACAGCAACCAGAGAAATGAGGCCAAGCTCTGGGAAATGTTAGGACAGGTTCAGATTCCCCCCCTGGAAAATCAATTGCAAAAGTATCCCTACCAGTTCAGTGGTGGACAAAGGCAGCGGATTATGATCGCCATGGCCCTTCTGCCATCTCCCGACTTGGTCATTGCCGATGAGCCCACCACGGCTCTCGACGTGACTGTAGAAGCCCAGATTTTGAGGCTCATGACCAGTCTGGTCCGGGGAAGAGGAATCTCTGTCCTTTTCATCACTCACGACCTGGGAGTGGCCAGCGAGGTCTGCGAAAGGATTGTGGTCATGTATGCCGGTCAGGATATGGAGGATGGCCCGGCGGATATTCTCTTCTCCGAACCCCGGCACCCCTATACCAAGGAACTGCTGGGGAGTCTTCCCAATCCGGAGGGAAGGATTCAGGATATCCCCGGGGAAGTTCCAAGTCTGATTCATCCGCCGTCGGGTTGTCGGTTCCACCCCCGGTGTCCAAACGTCATTGAGGTTTGCCCGAGACAGAAGCCGGAGAGGGCCGAATTAGCCGCCGGACACTGGGTGCGATGCTTTAATCCTGTGCGGTGAAAAATGGAAGAACTAATCCTGGAAATCCAAGATTTGAAGAAATACTTCCGCGGCTCCTCTGGCTTCCTGAGCAAGAACGTCCGGTGGGTGAAAGCTGTGGATGGCGTTTCCTTTCAAGTCTGCCGGGGAGATACCTTCGGCCTAGTCGGGGAAAGTGGCTGCGGGAAATCAACCCTGGGAAAAACGATCCTCGGGATCTACAAATCCACCGCAGGCTCAGTGATCTTCGAGGGAAAAAACATCCCCCATCTTCCCAGAAACAAGGCTAAAGAAATCAGGAAGAATATCCAGTATGTCTACCAGGACCCGGGAGCCTCCCTCGACCCATACTGGACGGTTGGCAGAATTCTCTCAGAGCCCTTAATGATTCATACCTCCCTCTCGAAAAGATCGATCCGGGAGCAGGTGCACAAGATGCTGGATGATGTCGGACTCCAGGAGGAACACCTTTCATTATATCCCCATGAATTCAGCGGCGGGCAGCAGCGACGACTGGGGCTGGCTCGCATTCTTTGCCTGAATCCTCGCCTGGTCATCCTGGATGAACCGACCTCAGGATTGGACGTCTCGGTTCAGGCTACCATTCTCAAGCTGTTCATGGAATTGAAAATCCGGTTTCACCTGACTTATATCTTCATCTCCCACAACCTCAGCGTGATCCACATGATGTGCAACCGCCTGGCCGTCATGTATGCGGGAAAGATTGTGGAAATGGGCGAAACCAGGGCCATCTTCAGCGAACCGCTTCATCCCTACAGCCAGGTTCTTCTGGCTGCTATCCCTCAATTGGGCAAAAAGCTCGGGGAAGAAAAAGATTTATCCCTCACCGGTGAGCCACCCAACCCGGAAGATTTCCCCTCTGGATGCCGGTTCTGGCCGAGGTGCAGGGATAAGATGGGTATCTGTGAAACGGTGAGCCCTGCCCTTCAGGCCGGGTCGGATGGCCGAAGCATCGCCTGCCACCGGATCCATCCTTTAGCGACAAAAACGTAAAATAAGGAGGGCGTAGATCTTTGCGGCCTCGACGATCTCCCTGACCTGGATTCGCTCATCGACCCGATGCAGGAACTGAGCGTCTCCCGGGCCGATCCAAGCCCCCGGGATTCCATTTTTCATGGTATGGTAAAGGTCCCCCGCGGAGAGCGTTCCCAGAAAACGGGGTTCCTTTTTGTTCCCGGAGCGAATGCATTCCTTCATGACCTCAAGGGCCGGGTGGTCCTGGTCCATCTCTATCGGATCTCTTCTCTCATAGATCTCAAACTCCAAAACCTCGAACCGCGGGTCCTCCCTCTTTATATCCTCGATGATTCCCCTCAAGGCCTTTTCATATTCGTCCGCCGAGCCTGGAGCGCACATTCTCAGGTCTATGTGGGCCGTGCAGGAATCAGCAACGATGTTCACCCTCTCTCCCCCTTGCAGGAGGCCCAGGTTCATCGTGTCTTTGCCCATCAACGGGTGGGTTAAACGGGGAACCACGCGGAACCGCTGGATCAGTTTGATCATCTGGTCGATCGCGTTGATTCCCAAATCTGGCTCTCCCCCGTGAGCCGCTTTTCCTTTTGTGGAAATTCGCGCCCAGAGGCGCCCCTTAAAGGAGGTGGTAATATTGAGATCGTTGGCTTCCCCCAGAATATGGAGGGAAGGTTTGGGCCACCCGATATAAGAGAGACCTTTTTCAACAGCGTATTTCATTCCCCAAGCCCCAGCCGTCTCGTCGTCCACCGTACACCCCAGCATGAAGGCAGAGGACAAACCGGCCTGGGAGTCAATGACCGCTTTGGCCGCATAGATCTGGGCTGCTAAGGCAGCCTTCATGTCTGCCGCTCCCCGGCCCCAGAGCCATCCATCATGAATTTCAGCCCCAAAAGGATCATGGCCCCAATTCTTTTTATCTCCCGCTGCGACAACATCCATATGGCCGCTCAAAAGCAGAGCGCATTCCCGGGACGAGCCCCGCCGCAGGCCAAAGACGTTCCTTTTCCCGGGACTTCCCTCGAGAATGCGGGTTTCCATCCCGATAGATGTGAGAGTCTCCCGGAGATAAGAGGAGATCTCCGAGTAATCAGCAGGGGGATTGACGCTCTGGATCTGGATCAGCTTCCGGGCTAATTCTATCAGTCCCTGGGTGTCCATGCGGCTCAAAACCTTTTCTTCCATGCTTTCTCCTGGGATCATTGGGCTTAACCTTCCTCAACCTTTCTCCGAGCCCTGCGGAAGGCATCGACCACTTTGTTTCTTCCTCTCCCCAGCTGCGCTTTCAGGAAGCGAAATTCATTCTCCTTCTGCGCAAGGGAGCACAGCTGCCGAACCTTCTCCAGATCAGGAAAAGGAGGGACCGGTACTGCCGGGTCATGGGAGAACCTGCCGGATTGGGTGTAATCCACAGGGATGAGGATTCGCCCCAGGTCGAGGAGCCGCTGGTTGATCTCCTTGAAGCCCTCCGGTTTCTTCCGCTTTCCCGATCCGGACTCTTCCATACCGGAATAGAAACCGGAGAGAGCCTTTTGCAGCCCATCTATTTCTTCTATCGCCGGCTTCAAGTCGAAAAGGTCGCCCGCGGCGGACTGATAATTCTCCATCACCCTCCTGCTCTCCTTTGCCCAATGACTGAAATCGAACGGCAAGATGTAGGCGTTGGCCATCCTCAGGATCGAGGCCACATAGACCTTTATATCTCGCGTCAAGACTTCCGGGTCTGCGACCTCCAACGTGTCATTCTCGGTATGCCAGGCCCAGCTGTTGCCCGCACAGCCTCCCACGGTGTAAAAGCCCTTTTCTTTTTTGACCTCTTCCGGGATGGTAGACAAGAGCATGTACAAGGACGTGATTCCAATATGATTGAAGGAATAGTCCCCTGCCCTCATCGGCCGGATGCCCCGCGGCTTCTTTCCCGTAACCTCCTGAATGACCTTCTGGCAAAAATCTTCCACTTCAGCCATCCACATGACCCCATCGTATTCTGTGGCCCACCGGCAGCCGGGGGAATCGATATTGATCTGGGCAATACAGTTTTCTGCAAGGTCGATGGCAAATTGATCCGCAAACCACGTGGACCCGCCGTACCGGCCGGTCGAATGGCCCGGCCACCAGGCGATCTTCACGCTGCGGAATAGCCGATTTTTGAAAGCATTGAACACGCGAGCGAGTTCCAGGCAGGCAGCGTTTCCAGTGGCATTGTCGCCAACTCCGTAATGCCAGGCATCGTAGTGGCCGTGGACCAGAATAAATTTTTCCGGCTCGATCTTTCCCCGAATCTCAGCTACCGGGAGAGGACAGCTGGACCATCCCACCCGCAGGCTGGTTTGGAGATCGACCCTGGGCTGCCCCGTCTTACAAAGCTGGGTTAACTTTTCCCCATCCGGGCGGTTGATGCTGACTACCGGATTTTTGGGAATCCGGTGCATATCCTGGATGGTGGGAGTTCCCCATACGGTGCTGATGTTCGCCTCATGAATAAGGAGGCCCGGGTTGACATGGATTTGACCGATCGCCCCCCGCGCTTCCAGCTCCCAGGCCTTCTGGGGAGCGAAGACCCCTTCGGTGAGAACAATCTTCCCCTGCACGTTCTGCGTAATCTCCTTCACCCCTTCCCCAAAAAGGTATTCGCTCTTTTCCCCTGTCTCGGTCGGAACATAGACGAGATCTCCTTCTACCGTCTTCCCATCCGTCGAAAACGAGAAGGAAGGAGTTTTGCATGGGATCTCTAAAAGGGAGGGGGAAAGCAAACGTAGTTTGGCCCATTGGGGAACACTCAGGTATAGCTCAGGTTCGTAAACTTGATACGGGATACCCAAGGAACCGAGCTGGCTCGCAATATACTTAGAGGCTTCCTTCTCGCCTTCCGTTCCCGAATCCCGCCGCAGCCGGGAAAAAGATTCAACCAAATTCCAGGGAACTTCCCGGGACACCGCTTCCAGCATCTCTTTTTCGCCAGAAGAATCATACGCCCGCAGCAACCATTCCATAAGATTTTCTCCCGATTTGATAGAAATGGATTCATTCACTTTCTATAGATCCGGTTCTGGCACTCTCCCCAAAACAATGTTGGAATGGCTGCATTATAGCTTATCCCGAATCAGGCCGGTATTAATTCTTCTCCAATTTATAAGAACCCCTATGCTCGGCCAGCCGGTAAAGAATTGACCCCCCCATGTGCCATGGCGAATAGGTATGGCGCCGTGGGCCGGACTTTGATATTCCCCAAACCACCTTTCCCCAGCATAAGCGATAGGATTTTTCTTGACTCGAGTTTCAACAATTTATAGGATTAGCCTGGTCATGGTTGCCCAAAGGGGTAAATGAGGAGAATGAGCCAACCCAGCGCCAAAGATATTCCTGCTCGCTATGTTTTCTCAATAGGTGCATAAGAATTTCATGAATTATTGCTTGGGCCCTTGCAGGCATAGGGGAAAAATGATTTTTGCGATGGTCACGGGACCTCACCCCCGGT
>Ga0315295_10000841_pt1 | contig 26214 bp, 31 predicted proteins | sample YL17G14_0_MG_FD_204453 | JGI IMG/M metagenome (GOLD analysis project Ga0315295, IMG submission 204453) | Sediment microbial communities from Yellowstone Lake, YNP, Wyoming, USA - YL17G14_0 | ecosystem: Environmental > Aquatic > Freshwater > Lake > Sediment | place: USA: Wyoming | collected... | reverse complement strand
CTCCTTGTTCGCGAGCGCCAGCGATTTGCCGCTCTGCAGCGCCGCGAGCGTGGGGGCTAGGCCGGCGGAACCGACGAGGGCGTTCACGACCATGTCCGCCTCGACGTCGCGTGCCAGCATCTCCGCCGCGTTCGGCCCGACGAGCAGCTCGACACCGCGTATGCCGACCAGCTTCTCCCGAAGGTCGGCGGCGGCATCTTCGTCGGCGATCGCGACGTAGGGGGGCACGAACTCCCGTATCTGGCCGACGAGCAGCTCTCGGTTGGTCCCGGCCGAGAGCCCGACGACCTTGAAGCGGTCCGGATTGCGCCGAACCACGTCTAGGGCCTGGGTTCCGACCGATCCGGTGGAGCCGAGGATGGCGAGCGACCGCATCAGACCAAGATTACCCCGGGTCACGGAGATCCACGAGACGGGCGGCTACAGCAGGATGAACCGCATGAACATGTAGGCGGCCGGTGCGACGAACAAGAGCGAGTCGATCCGATCCATCACCCCGCCGTGCCCGGGCAGGATGCTGCCCATGTCCTTCACTCCCAGATCCCGCTTGATCAGTGATTCGGCCAGATCCCCCAACGGAGCGAAGAGCGCCACGACGACGGCCAGACCGACCGCCTTCCCGACGGTGTCGAGGACGTCGACGTACGGAGCCACGACGCCGACGGCGACCGCGATGACGACGAGCGTCGCGCCTATCGCGCCCTCCCACGACTTCTTCGGGCTGATCGAGGGCGACAGCGGCCGGCTGCCCCAGAAGTAGCCGACGATGAACGCGGCCGTGTCGTAGACGACGGCCAGCCCGAGCACCGACAGGACGACCCCGCGCCCGTCGGGCATGGCCTTCAGCATGGCGAGCGCGTAGCCGGCGAGCAGAGGCACGTAGGCCACGCCGAGGACGGTCGCGCCGACGTTCACGAGCGTGCTCTTCCGGTGCGCGGCCGGCTGGGCCATGTACCAGAGGAACGTGGCGAACACCGACAGGGCGAACACCGCGAGCATCGCGGCCTCGCCGCGGTAGTACGCCCCGCCGAGCACCAGCGCGCCGGACACGAGACCGAGCGCCGTCGCCGGCTGGAGGTGACGTTTCTGCATCGCGAGATAGAACTCGCCCTGGGCCCACAACACGATCGCGGTGGCCACGATGGCGAACGGCCCTGCGCCGATCGCGATCGCCCCGATCGCGACGGCCGCGAGCACCGAACCGGTCAAGAACGCTGCCGGGAGGTCTCGGCCGACCGGCTTCCGCACGTGGTCGGGGCCGATCTCGACTGCCGTGGGCTCCTGCCAGCTCGGACCGCCCAGGCCCTCGGTCCCGACGACGACCGTGCGGACCGACTGTTCGGGCTCCTCGAGCCCGGCGAGGATCTCCTCCTCGACCTCCTGTGATCCAGGCTCGCCGAGCGTGTCCTCAGGCCCCTCGGGCCCCGGCTCCACCGGTTCGACCCTGACCTCCTCGCGTACCGACTCGGCGAAGTGGTCGGCCGCCTCGACCGCCTCAGTCGACGGCTCCTCCCCCGCGGTGACCTCGCCCTCGAGCTCGAGTTCCTCTTCCCCGCCCGGAAAACCAACGTGCCCGGGCGTCCCCGGTTCGTCGACCTCGATCTCGTATTCCTCGGTCTCGAAGAGGAAGGAACCGGACTCCTCGCTCTCCCCCTCGGCCGGCCACACCTCCGCCGGCCCTCCTCCGGCCTCGGCGCCGCCGAACAGCTGCTCCCCTGCCTCCAGCGGCTCCGCAGCGGCCCCCTCATCAGGCGGCACGGCTGCGGTCGGGGGCGCGGCAGTCTCGGCCGGCTCCTCCTTCGCGGAGGCCGGCGGTGTGCTCGCCGGCCAGTCCACGTCCTGGATCGGCGCGAAGAACTTGTCCAGGTCCTCGAACAGGTCGTCCTTCTTGTCGCCCTTGTCGTCCTCGCCCACCTAGATCTCCTTGAGCTCCTGCTCCTTGTGGGCGACGATCTCGTCCACCCCGGCCACGTGCTGGTCGGTCAGCTTCTGGAGTTCCTTCTCCGACCTCATCAGCTCATCTTCCGAGATACCGCCCTCGTGCTCAAGCTTCTCGAGCCCTTCCTTCGAGTGGCGTCGCACGTTGCGCACGGCCACGCGCCCCTCCTCGCCCCGGTGGTGGACGAGCTTGATCAAGTCCTTCCGGCGCTCCTCGGTGAGCGGCGGGAAGCTCAGCCGGATCACGTTCCCGTCGTTCGACGGGGTGATGCCGAGGTCGCTCGCCTGGATCGCCTTCTCCATCGCGCCGATCGCGTTCTTGTCGAACGGCTGGATCAGGAGCGTCCGTGGCTCCGGGACCGAGAACGATGCGAGCTGGTTGATGGGCACCTGGGTACCGTAATAGTCCACGACCAGCCGCGAAAGCAAGCCCGGGGCGGCGCGCCCCGTTCGGATGCCGCCGAGCTCCTCCTTCAGCACCGAGATGGCCTTGTTCATCTTCTCCCGGGCGTCGGCGAGCGCTGCCTCGACGGTCATCGGACACCTCCGTGGACGAGGGTGCCGATCGGTTCGCCGGAGACCACGCGGCGGATGTTCCCCTCCTGACGGAAGTCGAACACGATGATCGGCAGCTTGTTCTCCATACAGAGAGAGACGGCCGTGGCGTCCATCACCTGGTAGCCCTCGCGGAGCACGTCGAGGTACTCGATCGAATCGAAGCGGTGCGCGCTCGGCTCGACGTGCGGGTCCGCGTCGTAGACGCCGTCGACCTTCGTGCCCTTCAGGATCGCCTCCGCGTGGATCTCGAGAGCCCGCTGGGCGGCCGTCGTGTCGGTGGAGAAGAACGGCGCCCCGATACCGGCCGCGAAGACCACGATACGACCCTTCTCGAGGTGACGGATCGCGCGGAGCGGGACGTACGGCTCGGCGATCTGCGCCATGTGGATCGCAGTCTGCACCCGCGTCGTGACGTGGATCTTCTCCAGAGCGTCTTGCAGCGCGAGCGCATTCATGACGGTCGCGAGCATGCCCATGTAGTCGCCGCGCGCCCGCTCGATGCCCGGCGCCTGCCGGCCACGGAAGATGTTGCCGCCGCCGACCACGACCGCCGTCTCGACCCCGAGGTCCACGACTTCCGCGAGCTGCCGTGCGAGCAGCGCGGTCGCGTCGGTGGAGATGCCGTAGCCGGTATCGGCGGGTGCGAACGCGTCGCCGGAGAGCTTCAGCAGGACCCGGTGGTAGAGCGGCCGCTCCGCCCGATGCTCCGCTCTCTCCCCGTCACCCATCCGGCGCCCGGCCCCTTTCAGTCCAGTTCCTCGCCAAGCTTGTACCGGACGAAGCGGCGCACCGCAACTTTCTCGCCGACCTTCGCCGATACCTCGTCGAGCAACTGCTGGATCGTCTTCGAATCGTCCCTCACGAACGGCTGCTCGAGCAATACGTTGTCCTTGTGGAACGCCTCGAGCTTGCCCTCGACGATCCTGGGGACCACGTGCTCAGACTTCCCGGACTCCTTGGCCTGAGCCTCGTAGAGGCTCCGGTGGTAGTCGAGCACATCGGCGGGGACGTGCTCGCGCGAGAGCCAGCGCGGGGAGGCTGGGCTCGCGATGTGCAGCGCCACGTCCTTCGTCAGCCGGCGGAACTCGTCCGTGTTGGCGACGAAGTCCGTCTCGCAGTTCACCTCGACGAGTACGCCGACCGTGTTGTTGAAGTGGATGTAGCTGTCGACGAGACCTTGGTTGGCAGCGCGCGCGGCGCGCTTGGCCACCGACGCGAGGCCCTTCTGCCGCAGGAGCTCGACCGCCTTCTCGACGTCGCCGCCCGTCTCCTGCAGGGCCTTCTTGCAGTCCATCATCCCTACTCCGGTCAACTCCCGGAGTCCCTTGACCTGTCCGGCGGTGATGTCGCTCATGCGTTGCCGTCCTCGCTCGTCTGGCTCTCGTTGTCGGTCGCGGTCTCCGGCTCGGGCTCGATCTCCGGGCCCGTGGCCTTCGTGACCAGCGCCTCGCGTCCCGCCTGCCGACCCTCGACGAGCGCATCGGCGATGATCCGCGCCACGAGCGAGACCGAACGGATCGCATCGTCGTTGCCTGGGATCACGTAGTCGACCTCGTCGGGATCGCAGTTCGTGTCGACGATCGCGATGACCGGCAGGCCGAGCTTGCGGGCCTCGCCGACCGCGATGTGCTCCTTCTTCGTGTCGATGACGAAGACGGCGTCGGGCAACCGCTCGAGCGCCTGCATCCCGCCGAGGTTCCGCTCGAGCTTCTCCATCTCGTGGCGCAGGCGCAGGACCTCCTTCTTGGGGAGGAAGTCGAAGGCACCCGTGCGCTCCATCTCGCGCAACTCGCGCATGCGGAGCAGGCGCCGCGACACGGTCTGGAAGTTCGTGAGCATGCCGCCCAGCCACCGCGTGGTGACGTAGGGCATGCCGGCGCGCTCGGCGTTCTCGGCGATGACCTCCTGCGCCTGCTTCTTGGTCCCGACGAACAGGACGATGCCGCCCCGGCGACCGAGGTCCTCGACGAACCGGTGGGTCTCCTCGAGGCCCGCCAGGGTCTTCTCGAGATCGACGATGTAGATGCCGGAGCGTTCCCCGTACAGGTACCGCTGCATCTTCGGGTTCCAGCGCCGGGTCTGGTGCCCGAAGTGGATGCCTGCCTCGAGGAGCTCCCGCCTGGTCACGACAGGCACGGTGCTTCCTCCTTCCGGTTCTCCCTCCGCCCGGCTCAACTCGCCGCGGCCCGGCCGTGGCCGAGACCCCGCCTGCGATCCCCGGGCGTGCGTGCTCGGCGCGATCGCGCCGGCGCGCGAAGTCTAGCAGCGGAGCCCCTGAGCAGGATGGCCGTGCCGCGCGAGGCGGGGCAGCGGTGTCGTGTTCGGGGCCGGCGTCAGCGGCGGGTGCGCTTGACCGGTTGCTCGGGGACCTCGTCCTCCACGGCCATCCAGCGGTACGAGAACGCCGCGAGGAAGGCGACGTGGATGAACGAAGCGCAAAGGCCGTACACCCACGCCCGGATGCTCGGGTTCACCGTGAGGAAATTGCCCTCGGGCGCGAAGGCCAGCAGCAGCGGAAGCGCAAGGAAGATGTAGAGCAAGCACATCAGGATGTGCTTGCTCCTCGGCATGAGCGCGGCGCGCGCGGAGCGGCGCAGGGTCTCCAAGATCGAGCGCTCCTCGCGGATGGCCGCCGCCGGAGCGAAAGCGAGGAAGACCAGCGCGGCGACCAGGATCGCCACGTAGCCGAGGAACCCGATCCCCGCGCCGAGGAACGGCAGCACGAAGCTGCCGAAGAGCATGCTGGCCATCGCGATGACGTTCACGGTGAGCACGGTCGGGTAGGCCCTCAGGCCGCGCAGGAGCCCCTCGAGCGCGGTCCCCTCCCCCTCCAGCCGGACGACGATGAGGCCGGTGACGACGGCGACGACCAGCGCTCGCAGCAGCAGGAACCCCATCGACACGAGCATGCCCGCGAGGCCGTAGCCGTAGATCCCCACGCCGTTCAGGGCGTCGAAGTACGTGCTGACGGGCGGCAACGCCGCGAGGTCGACGATCCGCCCGGGCGGCCCCTCGAAACCGAGAGCGACGAGGCCCACCCATGCGAGGAACACGAAGCCGAACGTCACACCGAGGATCAAGGCCGACGATCCGACGACGAGGAGCCCACGGGCGATCGAGCGGCTGACCGACGGGAAGACCGTGTCGCCCGCGCGGGGCGTGAGCCACTTGAAGAGGCCTGGGGGCGCGGGCCGGGCCGGAGCCGCGACCTCCTCCAGCACGGCCTGCGGCCTCGGCCGCTTGCCGGAGCGGGACTTCCGACGCTTCTTGCTCACGCCTCTTCCTCTTCTTCAGGGCCGGCGGCGTCCTCGCCGTCCCCGAACGCGGGGCGTGCCCGCGACGCGAGCAGCCGGAACGGCACGAAGAGGACGACGAATGTGGCTACCACGGCGATGGCGGCGTTGCCGAAGAGCGTCGCCGGATCGACCACCGTGGGCGACGGCACGCTGAGGAGCTTCCCGGTCGGATCGTGCTTCCAGGCAACGAGGCTGCCGGGCATCCCACCCTTCACCGCGACGACCAGCTCGGGCGAGACGGCGATCGCGCCGATCAGGCCGGGGTTCTCCTCGCCCTGCCAGACGAGCAGACCGGAGTCCAGGTCGATCGCGACGAGTCGGCCGTCGTTCAGGCCGAGGAGCACGGCGCCGCCCGAGACGACCGGCGAGCTGCGAGGGACCAGCTCGTTCAGCTGGTAGTCCCACAGCCGGGCGCCCGTGCCCGGGTCGAGCCGGTACAGACCCCCCGGGTAGTCGGAAACGAGCAGCACATCGGACGAGAGCGCCGACGAGGACACCGGCGAGAACGCCGAGAGCACGAGCGACTGCCACCGCTCGGTCCCGTCGTCGGCGGAGAGCGCGTGGACGAGCCGGTCGGAGGTCCCGACGACGACCACGCCGCCCGTCGCCGCCGGCACCGACATCCCCGCGCCGGCGCCCTTCGGCTGGTACGTCCACATCTCGCTGCCGCTGCCAGCATCGAGCGCGTAGAGGGTGGCGACCCCCTGCTCGACGTCGTTCGCGACCGCGTACACCCTTCCGTCGGACACGGCCGGGGTCCCGAGCACCTCGCCCGACCCTTTCGCCGTCCACCCCAGCGTGCCCGTCGCGAGGTCGACCGCATAGGTGTTGCCCTCGTCGTCCCCGAGGTACGCGTTCCCGCCGTCCACCGCTATGCCACCGTGGGTCGTGGCGAGCAGTGGGGTCCGCGGGGCGAGCTCCTTCATCGTCCCGAGATCGACCCGGACGAGTGTCGTGTTTGCCTCCTTGCCGGTGCCGGCGGTGTCCACGAACACGAGGATCCGCCGGTCCCCCACGATCCCGACCGCCGGCATCGAGATCGGGCCTCCGTTGCGGATCAGCTGCCAGGCTTGCCCCCCGGTCGCGAGGTCGACGCCGTACACGGCGTGTTCACCGACCGTGATGGCGACGTCGCCCACGACCACGGGCGCGGAAAGGGCCCCCTCGGGCGCCTTGAACGTCCAGGCGACCGCGTACGGCGGCGCCGGGCCGTCCCCCAGCGTGCCGGGGTGGCCGGGGTCCCCTTGGAACTGCTCCCAATCCGTCGTTCCCGTCTGTGCGAGCACGGGCCATGCCGCCAGACAGGCGAGACATGCGGCAACACAGACGAGCGTGAGAGCGCCGAGCGCGCCTCTGGTCAGGGTCCGGAACGGGGTCGAAAGCAGGGCGGGCCTTCCTCGGTCGAGCGACGGCCCATTCTAGAGGGCCCGTCCCGTCGGCGACCCGCCGCCTCAGGTGGCGCCGGCCGCGAGGACCGGCGCCAGCCGGATGAGGTTGACGACGCTCCCCGGCGACAGGTACAGCATCGGGTCGACGTAGTTGCCGCCGAACTTCACACCGAAGTGCAGGTGCGCGATGGTCGAACCCGGGTGACCGAGGCCGGACAGGGCGATCGGCGCACCCTCGGCCACCGCGTCGCCTTTCCGCACGAGCGCGGCCGAGAGCCACGAGTAGGTGCTCTGGAGCCCACCGCCGTGGTCGAGCGTCACGAACAGCTGCCCGCCGACGCGACCGGCGAAGCTCACGACCCCGGGCGCGGGCGCACGCACCTGGGTGCCTTCGGCCACCGCGATATCGATGCCACGGTGGCCGGCGCCGTACGGACCGACCGGCAGCTCGAAGCCGCGGAGAACCGGGCCCACGACCGGCCAAGGCCAGCCGCCGCTCGCCGCGCCGGCGCCGGCCGGAGTGGTCGCGCACAGGGCGATCGCGAGGGGGAGGACCAGCCGCCATGGCTGCGGCATCGGACCTCCTCGGGTATCGGACGCTCCGACGCTACGCCGTCGTCGCCCGCCGTGCAGTGAGGAAGCCCACAGAACGCCGATCGGCCGCGCGGAGTCACTCCGTCTCTGTCAGCTGGAGCCGGAGTTGGTGCACGGCCTTCGTGTGGATCTGGCAGACGCGCGACTCCGTGACGCCGAGGATGTCCCCGATCTCCGCGAGCGTGAGGCCCTCGAAGTAGTAGAGCGTGACGACGATCTTCTCGCGCTCGGACAGCGAGTTGATCGCCGCGGCGAGGATCCCCCGGGTCTCCTGGCTCTCGAGCCCCGTCGTCGGGTCCGTCCCCCTGTCGGCGAGCGTGTCCAGGAGCGAGACCTGCTCACCTCGGTCGCTCCCGACCGCGAGCAGCTCGTCGAGCTGGAGCACGGAGACGAACGAGACCTGGCTGATGATGTCGTGCAGCTCGGGAACCGATATGCCGAGGCGCTCGGCGATCTCCCCCTCGGTCGGCGCCCGCTTCAGCATCGCCTCGAGGTCGGCGTGGGCCTTCTCGATCTCACGCCCCTTGAACCGCACCGAGCGCGGCACCCAGTCCATCGCGCGGAGCTCGTCGATGATCGCGCCCTTGATCCGGGGGATCGCATACGTCTCGAACTTGTTGCCGCGCGCCGGCTCGAACTTGTCGAGGGCGTCGATCAGCCCGAACATGCCGTACGAGACGAGGTCGGCCTGCTCGACGGTGGCCGGCAGGCCGGTGGCGACGCGGCTGGCCACGTACTTCACGAGCGGCGCGAAGTGCAGGATCAGCCGTTCGCGGGCCTGCGGCGAAGCGCTCCTCTTGAACTCCTCCCAGAGGCGGCCGAGCTCGTCGACGTCGGGGGCCACGGCGACCGCCGTCGCCGCGCGGGCGGGCTTCGCCGGCTTCGTGCCGGCCTTTGCGGCCTTTGCGGCCTTGGCGCTCCTCGCCGGCTCGTTGCCCCTCACGGGTTTGGCAGCGGCCTTCACAGCTTTCGCCTTGCCGCTGGCCTTGCCGCTGGAGGACTTCGCGGGCGTCATCAGGCCCTCGGGTGGCTCCGTCGGTAGGCCTCGAACAGGCGTCCGCGCGAGACGTGCGTGTACCGCTGCGTGGTGGCGACGCTGGCGTGACCGAGAAGCTCCTGCACGACCCGGATGTCGGCTCCTCCCTCCAGCAGGTGCGTGGCGAACGAATGCCTGAGCGTGTGCGGGGTCACGTGCCGCCCCGACAGCGTCCTGGCTCCGTATTGTTCCACCATCGCACGCACGTCGCGTGGCGTGATCGGGTTCTTCCTGCGGTTGAAGAACGCGGTCGCCGATGCCGCCTCCGGCACCATCCGCGGGCGACTCTCGCGCAGGTACTCGCGGAGGGCGACGAGTGCGTAGTCGGAGAGGGGCACTTCGCGCTCCTTCGAGCCCTTGCCGAGGACGAGCACACGGCCTCGATCCAGGTCGAGCCGGTCGAGCGTGAGGCCGCACACCTCTCCCACGCGCAGTCCCGACCCGTACATCAGCTCGAGCAATGCCCGGTCGCGGAGCACGATGGCAAGGTCACGCTCGTCGGCGTCGGCGGTCGGCTCTGGCGCCTCGGCAAGGTCGGCCGCCTCCCGAGGACGGAGCACCCCCGGCAGTCTCGATGCGACCTTGGGCCGTCCGAGCGTCGCCGCCGGGTCCGCGTCCACGAACCCTCGCGCCGTGGCCCATCGGTAGAAGGTGTGGATCGCTCCGACGCGGCGGGCGATCGAGGCCCGCGCGTAGCCGAGCGTCACCTGTTGAGCCAGGAACCGCCGCAGCTCGGGATAGGTGGCCGTGACGAGCGAGTGGCGCTGCCGCTCGAGGAAGGCGGCCAGCTGTCCGAGATCTCCGCGGTAGGCCGCGACGGTGTGCTCCGAGAGGCGCCGCTCCAGCGCGAGGTGGTCGGCGAACTCATCTATCAGCACGGCGTCGGTTCGAGGAAGGTCGCTTCCCGCCATGGCCTCTTCCGCTCGGGTCGTCGGTTGCCTTGTACCAGCGCCCCGGGGGCCGTTCAAGCGTTCGCCGGATATGACCGTCGACCGCCCCGGCTCGTGACGGGTGCGATGTCGCTGTTCGGCTGCGACACGGCTGTTCGGCTGCGACACGGCTGTTCGGCTGCGACCCCCTCGGCTAGGACGCAGCCGGCTCGCGGGCCCTCCCCCTCGCGCGGAGGGTCGGCTCGAACCGACCACCGACGCTCCGCACGAGCCCTTTCATCTCGAGCGTCATCAGCAGCGGCAGCACGTCGGCGACGCTCACTCCCAGCTCGCGCGCCACCTTCTCGGGGAGCACCGATCCGGTCATGGCGTCGAGCGCCGCCTGCTCCGCGAGCGTCACGTTCAGCGGCACCGGTTGGCCATCCTCGCCGTTCAGCTTCAGGTCGTCGAGAAGGTCCTCGACGCCACGGATCAGCGTCGCGCCCTCGCGTATCAGCGTGTGGGGCACGTGGGAGAGCGGGTTGGTGATCGCACCGGGGACCGCGAACACCTCGCGGCCGTGCTCGAGCGCGTGGCGGGCCGAGATGAGCGAACCGCTCCGCTCCGCGCCCTCAACGACCACGAGCGCGTCCCCGAGGGTCGCGAGGATACGGTTCCGCGCGGGGAAGCGGAACGGCTCGGGTGGCACACCCGGCGGGAACTCGCTCACGACCGTGCCGCGCTCGGCGATCTGCGCGATAAGCCCGCGACTGCCGGGCGGGTAGACCTGGTCGATCCCGCACCCGAGCACCGCGACCGTGTGGCCGCCCATCTCGAGTGCCCCCTCGTGCGCCGCGGCGTCGATGCCACGAGCGGCACCGCTCACCACACACACACTGGCGGTGGCGAGATCGCGGCCGATCTGGCGCGAGAGCTCACGCCCGAGATCGCTGCAGCTTCGAGCGCCGACCACCGCGACCGTGCCGTACCGGGCCGGCAGCGGCCGGCCGCGGACGAAGAGCCCCGCGGGCGGGTCCTTCAGGTTCTCCACCTGCGCGGGGAACTCCTCCGACCCGGCCGCTACGAACGTCGCTCCGCACGCCGAGACGGCCGCTTCTATCTCGAACGGATCCAGCGCATGCGCGAAGGCTCGATCCGCCGCGCTGCCCGCGTCTCCTCGCCGGACGGTGGCGAGGCAGGCCTCCGCCGTCTGCTCGCGCTCGGCCATGCCGAGCAGCGCCCGAGGCGCGAGCCCGCGGAGCGACATCAGCACGAGCAGAGCCCGGCGGTTCGCGGGCCCGTCGGCGAAACCCGCCGGCCATCGCTGCGGGCCGCCGTCATCCCGCACGGGTAAGGCTCTCCTCGGCGATGTTCATCCTGTACGAGAGCGCCTCCGCCACGTGGTCGGCGCTCACGTCGTCGGTCCCCGCGAGATCTGCGATGGTCCGGGCGACTTTGATCGCGCGGTCGAAGCCGCGTCCGGTGAGCGCGAGCGAGTCGACGGCACGGGCGAGCAACTCCTGAGCACCGGTCGAGATGCGCGCCTCGCGCCGCGCGATCGGCCCCGGGAGCTGTGCGTTGCAGGGACATCCGAGGCCGGCGTACCTGCGACGCTGTCGGGCGCGCGCCTCCTCGACGCGATCGCGGATCGGCGCCGAGGACTCCCCGGCGTTCTCGCCCAGCAGCTCCTGCTTCGACAGACGCGGCACGATCAGCCGGATGTCGATGCGGTCGAGGAGCGGCCCCGAGAGCTTCTGCCGGTACTGCTCGACGCGGTGCGGCAGGCACCTGCAGCGGCGCTTCGGGTCGCCCTCGTAGCCGCACGGGCACGGGTTCGCGGCCGCGACGAGCGTGAAGCGGGCCGGGAACTCGACCGAGCCGGCCGCGCGCGTCACCACCACGCGGCCGTCCTCGAGCGGCTGCCGTAGTCCCTCGATCGCGTCGCGCCGGAACTCCGTGAGCTCGTCGAGGAAGAGCACGCCGTGGTGAGCGAGCGACACTTCGCCGGGACGCAGGTATGCGCTTCCTCCGCCGAGGAGTCCCGGGATCGACACCGAGTGGTGCGGCGAGCGGAACGGCCGCTCGGTGACGAGCCCGTCCCCGAGCAGTCCGGCCACCGAGTGCAGCTGGGTCACCTCGAGCGCCTCCTCGCGCGAGAGCGCCGGCAGGATCGTCGCGAGCCGCCGCGCGAGCATGGTCTTGCCCGCGCCCGGCGACCCGACCAGCATCGCGTTGTGGCCTCCGGCCGCCGCGACCTCCAGAGCGCGCCGCGCCTGCGCCTGCCCGCGGACCTCCGCGAAGTCGACGGCGTGCGCGACGGGGACCTGCCTCGACCCGTCGGGCTCCACCCGCGGCGGCACCCACACGCCGCGGAGGAACCCGACCGCGTCGGCGAGCGATGGCGCTCCCACGACGCTCAGGCCCTCGACGAGCGCCGCCTCTCGAGCGTTGGCGGCCGGAACCACGACGCCCTCGAGCCCGGCGCGCGCCGCCGCCATCGCGACCGAGAGCACGCCGGGGGTCGACACGAGCGTTCCCTTCAGCGAAAGCTCGCCGACGAACGCGTAACGCGAAAGCAACGTGCCCGGCACCTGCGCCGACGCCGCGAGCACCCCCATCGCGATCGGAAGGTCTAGCCCCGGCCCGTCCTTGCGCACGTTCGCCGGCGAGAGGTTCACGACCACGCGCCGCAGCGGCCACTCGAGCCCGGAGCTCTCAACGGCCGGCCGTATGCGGTCGCGCGCGTCCTGGACCGGCGCGCCCGGCAGCCCCGTCAGCGTGAGCGACGGGAGCCCACGGCCGATGTGCGCCTCAACGACGAACGGGTGGCCGCGGACGCCGACGACGGTGACCCCGATGACCCGTCCGTACACGGTCGCGAGACGATAGCGCGACCTACTGACATCGCTCCGCGAGGAGGCGCCGCCCCCGCGTCAGAACGCGTCCTCGAACAGCTCCACCTCCGGACCGCGTGGTCCGAGCCAGACGCTCGCGACGTCGAACCGGATCCGCCCGTGCGACGGCCGAACCGTTGCGAGGAAAGCTTCCGCGAGCTGTCGGAGCTTCCGCTGCTTCGCCCACGTCACGGCCTCGTACCCGCCGCCGAAGGCCGAGCCGCTCCGCGTCTTCACCTCGCAGAACACGAGGAGCCCACCCCGCTCGAGGACGAGATCGAGCTCGCCGATCGCGCATCGCCAGTTGCGGGCCACAGCGCCGAACCCACGCGCCTCGTACACGCGGAGCGCAGCGCCCTCGCCGACGCGCCCGCGCTCGGCGCGAGGGTCGGCCGCAGATCCCGCATGCATCAGGGGGCCGAGACTAGCCCGGCCCGGTGACACTCACTCCGGCAGCGGCATCGTCTCGTCGCGCCGTAGTTCCTCGACGTTCACGTCGCGACGGGTCATCACGCGCACGTGCGAGACGAACCGGGCGGGTCGGAACATGTCCCAGACCCAGGCGTCGGTGAGCTTCACCTCAACCCAGCCGTCGTCGTGCCGCTCCAGCTCCACCTTGTTCGCGAGGTAGAACCGTCGCTCCGTCTCCACGACGTGCGTGAACATCGGGAGCACGTCCCGGTACTCGCGGTAGAGCTCGAGCTCCCGCTCGTCCTCGAACCGCTCGATGTCGTCCTCGTGGTCGCTCACGGCACCTCGACGATAGCCCCTTCGCCCTCGTCCGGTCCGACGCCCCTGAACGACAGCCGATGGATCGGCGACGGGCCGAGCCTCGCGAGCGCCTCGAAGTGCCCGGCCGTCCCGTACCCGCGGTGGCGGTCGAACCCGTAGTCGGGGAACCGCCGGTGGTAGCGGTCCATCATCCGATCCCTCGTGACCTTGGCCACGATCGAGGCCGCGGCGACCGAGGCCGTCACCGCGTCGCCCTTCTTGATCGACAGGTGGGGAACGTCGAGGCGCGGGATCGCGTAGCCGTCGGACAGCACGTAGTCGGGGCGCATCGGCAGCTTCGTCACCGCCCGCCCAAGCAGCCAGAGGTTCGACCGGTGCAACCCGCGGCGGTCGATCCGCGACGGCATCACGCGGCACACGGAGACCGCCACGGCACCGGCGACGATCCGCTCGAAGCACGCCTCGCGCCGGTGCGCGGTGAGCGCCTTGGAGTCGCCGATCCCGTCGAGGTCGAAGTCCGCCGGAAGGACGACCGCCGCGGCCACCATCGGTCCGGCGAGCGCGCCCCGGCCGGCCTCGTCGACTCCGGCGATGGTGCGGAAGCCCTCCTCCCGCAAGCGGCGCTCGTAGCGCCCGAGATCGATCGCTAGTGGAGCCACCCCATCCGCGACGGCGGCCATATCTTCACGAAGGCCCCGCCGATCACCCTGCTTTCCTGTATGAACCCGAGGCCCGCCCGGGAATCGTTCGAGTTGCCCCGATTGTCCCCCATCACGAAGAGCGAATCAGGCGGAACCTGCACAGGACCGAAATCGCCCATCGAGAGCCTGGCATCGCGGGTGAGGTACGGCTCGGCCAGCGGCTGCCCGTTGATGTAGACGGTGTGGTCGTGGATCTCGACGCTCTCCCCCGGCAGTCCGACGATCCGCTTGATGTAGTCCTCGTTCGCGGGGCGGGCGAACCCGAGTCCCTCCGACAGCCAGTGCAGGAAGCCTCCGACGAGGCCGCGGTCGGGCTGCGGGCCCGGACTCTGGAACACGACGATGTCGCCGCGGGCCGGGTGGTACAGGACCTTGTTCACCAGCACCCGGTCTCCGGGCATGAGCGTCGGCTCCATCGAGCCCGAGGGGATGTAGAACGCCTGGACGACGAAGGTCTTGAGGAGGATCGCCAGGACGAACGCGAGGACGATGAGGACCGGGAGCTCCCGCAGGAACCCGAGGAAGCCCTTGTCGCCCTGCTTGGCTTCCTCGCGGGGCTTCTCCGGCGCGGACGCGTCGGTCGCGGGCTTGCCCACTCGGCTGCCCGCGACTAGTCCTGGTCCTCGGCTTCGGCCGGCACGGCCTCGTCCGCGACCTGCGGCTCCGCCTCGGCAGACCCCTCCGCGGGGGTCATCATTGCGAGCAGCTCCTCGCCCTCGACCCGCCGCTCCTTGATGCGCGCCTTCTTCCCGCGCCGCTCCCGCAGGTAGTAGAGCTTCGCGCGGCGCACGCGGCCGCGGGAGACGATCTCGAGCTTGCCGATGGACGGCGAATGGACGGGGAACGTGCGCTCCACGCCGACGCCGAAGGAGATCTTCCGGACGGTGAACGTCTCCTGGAGACCGCCGCCCTGACGGCGGATCACGACCCCCTGGAACACCTGGATGCGCTCACGGCCGGCCTCCACGACCCGGACGTGCACCTTGACGGTGTCGCCGGGCCTGAACGCAGGTAGGTCCGTGCGCAGATAAGCCTTGTCGACGAGATCTGTGTTCCTCATGGGATGTTCCTCACGGCGGGACGAGGAACGATAACAGAAGCCGAACAGAGCTAGTCGGAACGGCCCTCGAGCAGGTCCGGACGGTTCCTGCGGGTCTTCTCGAGCGCCGCTTCCCGTCGCGAGCGCTCGATCTCGGCGTGGTTGCCCGACAGCAGCACGTCCGGCACCCGCATCCCCCGGAACTCCTGCGGCCGAGTGTAGTGCGGGTGGTCGAGCATGCCGTTCTCGAACGAGTCACGCTCGTGCGACTCCTCCTTGCCGATCACACCGGGAACGAGGCGCGTCACGGCTTCCAGCAGCACGAGCGCCGGCACCTCGCCTCCGGCGAGCACGTAGTCGCCGATCGAGACCTCCTCGGCCGGCAGGCCCTCGGCGACACGCTCGTCGACGCCCTCGTAGCGCCCGCAGATCAGGACCAACCAGGGCTCACACGAGAGCTCGCGGACGAGTGCCTGATCGAGGCGCCGACCTGCGGGCGAGAGCAGGATCACGCGCTTGGGCCCTTCGCCGAGCGACTCGACGGCCGCGAACACCGGCTCGGGCTTCATCACCATCCCGGGGCCGCCGCCGTAGGACTCGTCGTCGACCTGCCGGTGCTTGTCGGTCGCGAAGTCCCGGATGTCGTGCAGGCGGACCTCGAGCAGACCGCTCTCGATGGCCTTGCCGAGCAGGCTCTCGCGGAACGGACTCTCGAAGATACCGGGGAAGATCGTCAGAACGTCGATCCGCACACGCGCAGGCTAGCAGCGCTTCATGCGGCTCGGAGCGCCCTGGGCCGGCGGCGCCACACGACGCGGGAGGTGAGCCCAGCGACGACCGCGGGCACCACCACGAAGAGCGCGGAGTATGCGGACTCCGCGATCGAACCGTTCGCGACCAGCTGCAGGAGGAGCAACCCGCCTGGTAGCAGCACCGTCAGGAGCCCAACTAGCCCAGGCCACCGATACACGCGCGACCCGACTATCCATCCCGCGGTGGTCGCCGAGAAGCCGAACACGAGTACCAACGAGATCATCGGGAGCCCCTTGACCGACCCGTAGGCGATCTTCTGGAGGAGCGTTCGCGAAAGCAGGAACATGAGCCCGTTGTACGCGACCGCGCCCATCAGCCACCAACCGACGAGGTTCGAAGCACGCCACACCCGAAGGGTCACGCGGTCGACCCGATCGAGACCTCTCCATCCGTTCATCACAGGCTCCAGACTGCTCGGGTGACGCCCGACCCGGGCCCGAGTGAGATGGACGATCGTAGCCCCCGGTAGGAAATCGTCAGCGTCGGGTATCCCTGCACCGGACGTTCGATCTCCACATACCGATCCCACGTCCCCACGTCTTCCGCCGCGACCTGTCCGGTCATCCGCAGGCGGGCGCCCGTGCCGATCACGACGAAGTGGAACCCGAGACGACCGTCGCCGAGATCGGCGACCCGGTCAAGGGCGACCGTCGCGCCGTTCGCGTGCCAGACGGGATGGGCCTCGATGGCCCTCGATGCCCGATCCACGCGTTCGGCAAGGGTCGTAGGGGTGCGTCCCCACCAGATGGCGATCGCCGCGACCACCACGGCAAGCAGGAACCACAGGTAGCGCTTGAGGATCTTCCGGCGGAATCTCCGCAGCGCCTCGTGGACGATCTCGGGCGAGTCGACGCCGGCGAGAGCGCGCAGATCGAGGGGCGGCTGTTCGCTCATGCTCCGTACGCCTCCCGCAAGCGCCCGCGGGCCCGGTGCAGACGCACACGGAATGTCTCCGGCGTCACGCCCACCATCGCCGCGACCTCGATCGGCTCGAAGCCGAGCATGTCGACCATCACGAGCGCCTCCCGGTCGGCGACGCCGAGCGACGCGAGCGCGCGCTCGAGGTCCATGCGTTCGTCGGAATCCCCGTCCGGCGGCGAGGCCCGATCGGCAAGCTCCGGACGCCGCTCGAACAGGCCGGCACGCGATGCCTCGAGCAGCACTCGTCGCGCGATGCCGAACAGCCAGGTCCGCACCGACGAGTCGCCCCGGAAGCGGAGCGCTGCGCCGCAGGCCCGGACGAAGGTCTCCTGCGTGAGCTCCTCGGCGTCCTGCCGGTTGCCGACGAGGCGGAGGAAGTAGGCGAAAACGGCCTGCTGATGGGCCCGGAAGACATCTTCAAGCTCCACGCGCTCGATCGTCTCTCACGCTAGATGAGTGAGGGCTCGGGTTCGAGCGTTACCGGAGAAGTTGCCCTGCGCCTACGCGCGCTCGTCTTCCGGCGCGGTGAGGCCCGGCACCTCACGCACGACGATCCGCTTCGCGGCGACGTCCACGGACACGATCACGTCCTTCAGGACGGGTATCAGCGTCTCCCGGTCGTCGGCTATCACGCTCCAGACGTCGTTCGCCCGCGTGTGGATCACCTCCGCGAGCGTGCCGAGCGGACGACCCGATTCCACCGCCACCTCGCAGCCGACCAACTGATGGTCCCACCAGGAACCCTCGGGCAGCGACGGGGACATCGACTCCGGGATCACGAGCAGCGCGCCTTGCAGCGCCTCGGCGCCCTCACGGTCGCGCAGCTCACGGAACGTCACGAGCAGGCGGTCCTTGTGCGTGCGCGACGACTCGACCGTGAGCGGGCGACCGTCCTCCAGCCATACGACCGCTCCGTCGGCGAAGCGCTCGGGGACCTCGGAGAGCACCAGCACGGCGACCTCTCCCTGCACACCGTGGGCGCGGGTGATGCGGCCGACCGCGACGGTCGGCTCGGAGCTCATCTCAATCGACGATCTCGACGGACGCGTGCACCCCGGCCCTGGTCCCGGCGGCGCGCACGACCGTCCGGATCGCACGCGCGGTGCGGCCGCCCTTCCCGATGACCTTGCCCATGTCCTCGGGATCGACGCGGAGCCGCAGCAGAACACCGCGCTCGTCCTCGGTCTGGGTCACCTCGACGGCGTCGGGCTCGTCGACGAGCTCCTTCGCGAGGTACTCGAGCAGCTCCTTCACGGGGCCGCCTCGTCCTCCTTCTTCGCCTTCGTCGCGGGCTTCGCCTTCTTCGCGGGCCTCTCGGCCTCGAACTTCTCCCAGATGCCGCTCTTCGTGAGCAACACCTGGACGGCCTGCGAGGGCTGCGCGCCCTTGCGCAGCCAGTCCAGCGCCCTCTCCTCGTCGATGTCGATGACCGACGGGTCTTCGAGCGGGTGGTACTTGCCGATGTTCTCGATGAACCGACCGTCGCGCGGGCTGCGCTGGTCGGCCACCACGACTCGGTAGAAGGGACGCTTCTTCGCGCCCATCCGCATCAGCCTGATCCTCGTCGTCATCCTCTTCTCCTAGATCCCGGGCAGGTTCGGCATCCCCGGGATCCGAGGCATGCGTTTCGCGCCCATCCCCATCATCGTCTTCATCATCTTCTTGGCCGCGTCGAACTCCTTCAGCAGGGAGTTCACGTCGGCCGTCGTGGTGCCGGAGCCGCGGGCGATCCGCAGGCGCCGGGACCCACCGATGATAGCGGGGTTCCGGCGCTCCTCCGGGGTCATGGAGCAGATGACGGCCTCCGCCTTCGTGAGCTGGCCCTCGTCCACCTCCAGGTCCTTCAGGGCGTTCTTGCCGCCCGGGACGCCGGGGAGCATGGCCAGCAGGTCCTGGAGCGGTCCCAGCTTCTTCATCTCCCGCATCTGCGTGAGGAAGTCCTCGAGCGTGAACTGCGCCTTCAGCATCCGCTCGGCGGCCTCGGCGGCCTTCTCCTGGTCGAGCGTCTCCTGGGCCTTGTCGATCAGAGTGAGGACGTCGCCCATCCCCATGATCCGGGAGGCCATGCGGTCGGGGTAGAACGGCTCGAGGTCGGCCGGCTTCTCCCCCGTGCCGACGAAGAAGACCGGACGGCCGGTCACCGCGGTGATCGAGAGCGCCGCGCCGCCCCGGGCGTCGCCGTCGAGCTTCGTGAGGACGAACCCGGTCGTGTCGACCTCCTTCATGAACGCGCGCGCCTGGATGACGGCGTCCTGGCCGGTCATCGAGTCGCAGGCCATGAGCACGTGGTGCGGCTTGATCGCGTCCTTCACGCGGCGGGCCTCGCGCATCATGTCCTCGTCGACGTGCAGTCGGCCGGCCGTGTCGACGATCACGACGTCGAGGCCTTCCCGCTCAGCGTGCTTCACACCGTTCTTCGCGACCTTGACGGCATCCTTCCCGTCGGAGACCACCGGCACCACGATCTCGCGGCCGAGCGCGAACAGCTGTTCCACGGCGGCCGGACGCTGCAGGTCGGCGGCGACGAGCACGGGGTGCTTGCCTTTCTCCTTCATCATCCGCGCGAGCTTCGCGCAGGCGGTCGTCTTCCCGGAGCCCTGGATGCCGGCCATCATGATCACCACCGGGTGCGCCGAAGGCAGGGTGAACGGCGCCTGAGTGCCGCCCATCGTGGTCTGCAACTCGTCCCGGACGATCTTCACGACCTGCTGCGCCGGGGTGAGGCTCTTCATGACCTCCTCGGACAGCGCCCGCGCGCGGACCCGGTCGAGCAGGTCGTCGGCCACCTCGACGGCGACGTCGGCCTCGAGCAGGGCCGTGCGCATGTCTCCCAGGGCGTTCTCCACCTGCTTGGGGTGGAGCTTGCCTCTCGACTTGAGCTTCTTGAAGACCGCGTCCAGGCGGTCGGTCAGCGTGTCGAACATGTCCGCGGGGTGCCGGTCGTCTGGTGCACCGTGCTGCGTAGGGGAACCGCTCTCACGGTTCGTCTTCCGCCGGACTCGGCGGGCGGAGCACCTTCTCCACCGTCCGCAGCAGCGCGAGCGGGCTGAACGGCTTGGTGAAGTACTCGTCGGCTCCGAGCGACAGCACGAAGTCGCGTCCCTCTTCCCCCGTGGCCGTGACGATGATCACGCGCACGTCGGCCGTGGTCGGGTCGGACTTCAGCTGCTTGAGCACGTCGGCCCCCGCCGTTCCCGGGATGTTGAGATCGAGGAACAGTAGGTCCGGTGGACGCTCACGGGCCATCACGAGAGCCGCCGAGCCGTCGGCGACCTCGCGGATGTCGAACCCTTCGTTCTCGAGGACCAGCCGCATAGCCTCCCGCATGGTCGGGTGGTCCTCGACGATCATGATGTCCGCCCTTGCCACATCAGCCTCCAAGCAGCTGGTCGGCGAAGGCCCGCGCGTCGAACGGCTCGAGGTCGCCCAGCCCCTCACCGGTCCCGACGAGCTTGACGGGAACCCCGAGCTCCTCACGGACCGCCAACACGATGCCGCCCTTCGCCGTGCCGTCGAGCTTAGCGAGCGCGACGCCGGTCACGTCGACGGCCTCGGTGAATGCGGTCGCCTGCGCTATCCCGTTCTGGCCGGTCGTCGCGTCGAGCACGAGCAGCACCTCGTCGACCCCTCCGGCCGCCTTCTCGAGGACGCGCTTCACCTTCTTAAGTTCGTCCATCAGCGGGGTGCGCGTGTGCAGCCGGCCGGCCGTGTCGACGATGAGGACGTCCATCCCGCGGGCGTTCGCCGACCGGACGGCGTCGAACGCGACCGCGCCGGGATCGGCGCCCCGCTCCTGCGAGACCAGGTGCGCTCCGGCGCGCTGCGCCCATACGTCGAGCTGCTCGGAGGCCGCCGCGCGGAACGTGTCGCTGCCGGCGAGGCTCACCGCGCGCCCGTCCTTCGCGAGGCGCGCCGCGAGCTTGCCGATCGTGGTGGTCTTCCCGGAGCCGTTGACGCCGACGACCATGACGACGCCGAGGTGATCGCTCGGGAGATGCAGGCTCCCGTCGTCGCCTAAGATCGCGACGATCTCGTCGGCGAGCAGCGCCCCCGGGTCGGCGCCCTCGGTCCACCGCTCGCGGAGATCCTTCACGATCCGCGAGGCGGTTGCGGGCCCGACGTCGGCACGGACCAGCAGGTCCTCGAGCCGGTCCCAGTCCTCGTCGGCAGGCGGCCCGCCCCCGAACAGCGCGCGAACCTTGGCGCCGAGCCCTTCCCCGCGGAACTTCGCGGGTGCCGTGCTCGAGCGGGTGGGCACATGCGGTGCGCGCGAGCGCCGGGCGCGCACGAACAGCACGGCAGCCTCTACGAGCGCCACCGCGAGCAGCACGGCGAGGATGACGACGATCACCACGGGGCTACAGGCTAGTGGACGGCGTCGGGCTCCGACACGGCGACGAGCGGCTCCCGCTCCGGCCGTTCGTGCGCCGGCGGCGGCGGGGTCTCCAGCCGCTGCCCGATGACCTTCGAGGTCCCTTCTTTGCTCATCGAGACCCCGTACATCATCTGCGCGATCTCCATCGTCCGCTTCTGGTGCGTGACGATCAGCACCTGTGAGTCGGCCGCGAAGCCCTCGACGAGCTTGATGAACCGGTGCAGGTTGATGTCGTCGAGCGCCGGCTCGACCTCGTCCATCAGGTAGAAGGGGCTCGGCCGCGCCTTGAAGATGGCGAACAGGAACGCGAGCGCGGTGAGCGCCCGCTCGCCGCCCGAAAGCAGCGAGATGCGCCGCACGCGCTTCCGCCCCGGCCTGGCCTCGATCTCGATGCCGGCGTTCATCAGGTCGCCCGGCTCGGTCGCGATCAGGCGGCCCTCACCGCCGGGGAACAGCTCCGCGATCAGCCGCTCGAACTCGGCTGAGACGTCGCGGTACGCGGCCTCGAAGGTGATCGCGATCTCGTCCCCGACGCGCCTGATGACCTCGAGCAGGTCACGGCGGGCCTTCTTCACGTCGTCGAGCTCGCGCACGAGGAAGTCGTGCCGCTCCTGCAGCGTCTCGAACTCCCCGCCGGCGAGCAGGTTCACCCGGCCGAGCAGTCCCAGACGCCGCTGCACGAGTTCGGCCCGGCGCTCGAGGGACTGCACGGTGTCGTCGTCGGTGAGCCCGGCGACCTGCTGCTGCGGGTCGCACCCATGGCCCTCTCGCAGCAAACGCTCGGAGTCGCGGATCCGCCGCTCGAGGTCGCCGCGCAGCCGGTCCTCGCCCTCGTACTCCTCGCGGAGGCGCTCGAGTTCGGTCGAGGCCTCACGCCAGGCGCGGTTGACCTCGGCCTCGGTCTCGGTCGCGCGGCGCTCGAGGGCCGCCGCGGCGTCCCGGCCGGTCGACGCCGCATCGAGGGCGCCTTCGGCTGCTCGCAGCCGCTCCTCGGCCGCCGCTCGCTCGCGCTCCGCGGTCTCGACCACGGCTCGGAGCGCCGCAGGATCCTGGGAGGCAAGTGCCTCGCGCTCGCCCCGCAGGGTCGCGAGGCGCGACTCCAGGCCCGAACGGTCGCGCCGCAGGGTCTCGACCACCACGCGCGCCTGGAACGGCGACTCTGCCGGGCGCGGGAGATCGGGAAGCTCGTGCGTGACCGGCTCCGCCGCGGCGAGGGCGTCACGGAAGGCCGCGCCGGCGTCGTCCAGACCCATGAGTCGCTGCGAGAGGATCTCCTCCTCCTTCGCGAGGCCGGAGACGTCGGACTCGAGGCGGACCATGCGCTCGGCCGCGCTAGTGATCCCGGCGTCCGCCTCCTCGATCCGCGCCCCGAGCTCCGCGAGCTCAACGACGATGTCCTCGAGGCGCTCGCGCTTGGGCCGCAGAGCCGCCTTCGTCTTCGCGAGGTCGTGCTCGACCACAGCGAGTTCGCGGTGGATCTCGCCGGCACGTGAGTCGGCCTCCGGCGTCGTGCGGATCAGCGCCGGCCCGATCAGGATGCCCTCGGGCGTGGCGAACCCCGCCTTCGGGTTCCGCTCGTGCTTGTCGACGGCCTCCTCCAGGCTGTCGGCGAGGTAGATGTCCTTCAGCACCGTGCAGATGAGCCCGCGCGCGGCGGGGGCCGCCCGAACGACCTGGAGCAACGTCCGCTCGCCCGGCAGGACGAACGACGCCGGGCCTCCACCGGCGATCGCGAGGACCGCGCCGTCGCCCTCGGGAGCGTCGGCGATCGCCTCGAGCTCGTCGGCGTAGACGACCGCGTCCGCGAGGTGCCCGAGCCCGGCGCGGAGCGCCCGCTCCCAGTCGGGCTCGACGTGAACGAGCTCGCGGAGGCGCCCGATCGCCCGCCCCGGATGACGCTCCAGGAATCGTGAGCCGGGCGTCTCCTCGAGGTCCTTCAGCCGCGCGGCCAGGATCTCGCGGCGGCTCTCCTGGCGACGGAGCACCTCCTCGAGCTCGGCGACCGTGTCGGCGATGCCGTGCCGCTCGCGCTCGAGTTCCGCGCGGCGCTCGGACAGCGGGGAGACCTCTGCGTCGAGGCGCTCCACCTCCTCCTCGAGCCGCTCCCTCCCCGCCTCGGCGGCGGCGCGGCGCTCGCGGACCTGCCCGATGCTCTCGTCCAGCCGTGTCCGCTCGCGCTCGTACGAGGCGAGCTGCCGACGGAGCGTCTCGATCTCGGCCCGGTGCGCGGCGGTCTCTTCGGAGATCCGCCGACGGTCCTCCTCGACTCGGCGCCGGACGTCCTGCTGCTCGCGGAAGACCCGTTCGGCCTCCTCGAGCTCGCGCTCGCGCGTCTCGAGCTCGGCGGCGACCTCCGCGATCCGAGCCTCGATCCGACGCAGATCATCCTCGACCGCCGTGAGCCGGGCGTGGTGCGTAGCCTCGGCGGCGAGCTCGGTTCGGGCCGACGACTCCGCCTCCACGCCGCGCCGCAGGTCCAGCTCGGCCGCCGACTTCGCGCCCTGCGCCCCGCGGAGCGCGGTCTCCGCCGCCTGGAGCGCCCACACCGCTCGGGCCCGCTCGTCGGCGGCGCCCGTGACCCGTTCATCGAGGGCGTCGAGACGCTCGCGCTCGGCCTTGCGCTTGGCCAGACCCTCGTCCCAGCCGCCGAGCCGACGCTCGCGCTCGGCGAGGAGGGCGCGCAGACGCGCCGCGGCGAGCTTCGCGGCGAGGGCGTCGGCCTCGGCCGTGAGCTCCTCGTGGCGCTTGGCCATCTCGGCCTGCTGCCTCAGCGGCTTCAGCTGCCGCCGGAGCTCCGTCAGCACGTCCTGCAGCCGCAAGAGGTCCTGGTCGAGCCCCGCCAGCTTGCGCTCGGCGCGCTCCTTCCGGCGGCGGTGCTTCGCGATCCCTGCCGCCTCCTCGATGTACTGGCGCCGCTCCTCCGGCCGAGCGGAGAGCACTTCCTCCAGCTGCCCCTGCCCCACGACCGTGTGCAGCGCGCGGCCGATGCCGGACTCGGAGAGCAGCTCCTGGACGTCGAGCAGGCGGCAGATCTGCCCGCCGATCCGGTACTCGCTCTCGCCGGAGCGGAAGATCGCCCGGCTGACCTCGATCTCGGTCATCGGCACGGGGATCAGCCCCGCGCTGTTGTCGATGACGAGCTTCACCTCGGACATGCCGAGGCGTGGCCGCTGGGCGCTCCCGGCGAAGATGACGTCGGCCATCTGGCCGCCGCGGAGCGCGCGGGGGCCCTGCTCGCCGAGCACCCAGCTGATCGCGTCCACGAGGTTCGACTTGCCGGATCCGTTGGGACCGACGATGACGCTGATTCCGGGGGCGAATTCGAGGACGGTCTTGTCGGCGAACGACTTGAAGCCCCGTATCTGGAGGGACCGAAGGAACATCGGGAACCGATGCTAGCAAGGGCCTTCGGCCGGTTGTGGGATTTGAACCGCGAACCTGTGATTCAGCCCGTGACCCGGAATCCAACGTCTCCCCGGAGGGGTTCGGGAACGATCTCGACGCCGTCCACGTGGGCCAGGTCGGGGCCGTGGCGGCACCAGGCGATCATCGCGTCGACGTCGGCCTCTGGACCCTCGAACGCGGCCTCCACGCGCCCGTTGGGGAGGTTGCGCACGTACCCACCGAGGCCGAGCTCGCGCGCCACGGTCGCGCACGTCGCCCGGTAGAAGACCCCCTGCACCCAGCCGGAGACTGTCACCCTCACGCGCTTCACGCCTCCGGATTCTCGGCCCTTCGTGCCCCCTCTCCAACCCGGCTCGTCCCCGACGACGGCCGGGCGGGATCGCGCGTGTCGTGGCCCTTCGCGTACGGCTATCATCCTGGGGATCTATCGGGAGGGGCGTCATGCGTTCGAGCAGGGTTCTCGCGGTCGTTGCCGTGCTGGCGATGGTTTTCGGTCTGAGCGCGGTCGGCGCCCTGGCCGACCCGCCCTCGGAGCCACCGGGTCACGCCTACGGCCACCACCACGGTGCATCGCCCACGCCGTCCCCGACCGCCGCTCCCGCGCCGAGCCCCACGGTGACGGCGACGCCGTTGCCCGCGCCCGGCGCGGAGGCCCCGGCGCCCACCGTCTCGCCCGAGGGACCGTCCGACTCACCAGAGCCGAGCACGACGCCCGATGATCCGCGCGGCAGCGGGATCGTGAAGCTGGACCGGGAGCCCTGGGACAACCTGCCGAACAACGAGCCGCACGTCGGCTGCACGTTCGAGCTCGACTTCTACAACTACGGTGAGGGCATCACCGCGACGTATGTGTTCGAGCTGTGGCCGCCGACCGGCCGTCAGGAACTGGAGAGCGGCAGCGTCGACGTTGGCGAGGACCCGTCCGGCGGCGGCACCGACTTCGATGGCTCGGCCAGGGTGGACCTCGGGCCGGCGCTTCTCGCCTCCGGAGCGGAGCCCCACCAGCACAACGGCTGGCACGTGAAGGTCACGGTCAACGCCCCGGGTTCCTCGGGTTCCGAGCAGAAGCAGAAGGTCTTCTGGGTGCGGGAGTGCGCGGCACCGACGACCTCGCCGACCACACCGCCGCCCACCGTGCATCCGACGACGGTCCGCCCGACTCCGCCCGGCAGCATCGCGTTCACGGGTTCCGAGCCGATGCCACTCGCGGTGCTGATGCTCGTCCTGCTCGTCCTCGGGACCGTGGCGCTGCGCCTGTCGGCACGGGTCGACGCTTCCCGATAAGCGGCCGCGCCGTCGAGCTGCAGCACGCCGTCAGGCCGGTGTCCGCGAGATAGTGATCTTCTTGACGCGGAAGTCGTCCGTCTCCCCCTGACCGTGTGTCACGAACGCATCCAGTGCCAGCTTCGCGATGTCCCGCGTCCCGAAGTGCCCCACGTCGAGCCATCGGTCGCCGTCGGGGTGTCGCCGCTGGAGCGCGTAGTACGTCTGCGTCCGGTCCGCCGCCAGGAGCGCCTTGTCTCCTAGGTAGAAGAGGAGATACTGGTTCCCGCCACCGGCGCCCATCCCACGCTCCCTTCCTTCTCGTCAAGTCGGAGGATACGCGCCTCGCGCTCGAGGGCTAGGACTGGCACTGGGGGCAGAAGTACGAGCTC
>Ga0315295_10000840_pt1 | contig 26233 bp, 17 predicted proteins | sample YL17G14_0_MG_FD_204453 | JGI IMG/M metagenome (GOLD analysis project Ga0315295, IMG submission 204453) | Sediment microbial communities from Yellowstone Lake, YNP, Wyoming, USA - YL17G14_0 | ecosystem: Environmental > Aquatic > Freshwater > Lake > Sediment | place: USA: Wyoming | collected... | reverse complement strand
ATCCTTCCTGATACAATCGTTTCCGCATGGCTACTCCTTTCCTTAAAGGTATTCCTAGCCGGATTTTAACGTTAAAATCCGGCGGGAGTAGCCATCGCTTTTTCAACCTTCAACTACAGACGGGACATCCTCGGGAGGGCCTGGCCCTTTCAGGGCGGGGATGGGAGGATGGGGAAGAAAGGCAGATTTGAGAGTTCAGATTTCAGAGAAGGCGGTCACCGCCAGGGCGGGGTCGGGGCAGGCCAAGCTCAGGGCAGGCGGGGCGGGGAAGAGACACAGGGGCCGCGGCTAGCCGCGCCGGGAGGCCAGAGAATAGAAAGGTCATTTTCTTCCCCAAAAAGGTACCTGACCCCGTTTCTTCCCCAAAAAGGTACCTGACCCCGTTTCTTCGTTTCTTCCAACCCAATCATTGTCATTCCACCCGCTGCCGGGCCGTTTCAGGGGCGCCGCCGGCACTGCCGCTGAAACGGGCATCGGGCGGCCGCCAAGCGAGGCAGGCGGCGAGGACGCCGTTCGCCCTCGCCGCCTGCTGGTTCGCTGCTGCCGCGGCCGTCCGCGTTCGTCCGGCCCCCCGCGGCGCCTATTCCTCGATGGTCACTTGGCCAGGAATTTGTACACCGTGGTGCTCCGGTACGTGTCCCCCGGCCGCAGCACCGTCGTGGGGAAGCTCGGCTGGTTCGGCGAGTCCGGGAAGTGCTGCGTCTCCAGGCAGAACCCGTAGCGGTGCTGATACGCCCGGCCGCCCTTGCCGACGTTGTGTCCGTCCAGGAAGTTCCCGCAATAGAACTGAATCCCCGGCTCGGTCGTCCAGACCTCCATTCGTCGCCCGGTCGTCGGCTCGATCACCCGCGCCGCCAGGGTCAGTTGCGACCCCTTCTTGTTCAGCACCCAGTTGTGGTCGTAGCCGAGTCCGAACTTGAGCTGCTCGTCGTCCTGGTTCACCCGCGATCCGATCGCCGTCGGGGCGGTGAAGTCCATGGGGGTGCCCCGGACCGGCCGGCGTTCGCCCGTGGGGATCAGACCCTTATCGACCGGGGTGAACCGATCGGCGTTGATCAGCAACTGATGGCCCAGAATGTTCCCCGAGCCCGCCCCCGCCAGGTTGAAGTAGCCATGGTGCGTCAGGTTCTGCACCGTCGGGCGGTCCGTGGTCACCTCATACTCGATCTTCATTTCGTTGGCGTTCGTCAGCCAGTACGTCACCGCCGCCTGCAAGTTTCCCGGATACCCCTCCTCCATATCCTTGCTGGCGTAGGTCAGCCGCACGCCCACCGCATCCGCCTTTTCGAGCGGCGTCGCCCGCCACAGCACCTTGTCGAAGCCCTGCAAGCCGCCGTGGAGATGGTTTTCATTGTTGTTGGTCGCCAGCGGGTATTCCTTCCCGTCCAGCGTGAACTTGCCCCGCGCGATGCGGTTGCCGTACCGCCCGACGATGGCCCCGAAATAGGGCGTGTCCTTCAAGTACTCCTCCAGCTTGTCGTAGCCCAAGACCACATCAGCCGTTTTCCCCGACTTGTCGGGCGCCCACAGCGAGACCACGATCCCGCCGTAGTTCGTCAGGGTCATTTTCAGGCCCCGGGCGTTCGTCAGGATGTAGAGGTCGGCCGTTCGCCCGTCCGGCAGCTTGCCAAACGCGGCCTTTTCCACCTTCAGGGTCGCAGCCGGCGCCCCCACCCCCCCCGCGCAACCGGTCAGCGCCGCCGCCAGCGCCAACACCACCACCCATCGCACCCACATGATCATCGTGTGTTTCATGGCTTTTCCTCACCTCACGGGGGCGGCCGCCGCCGACCGCCTCAGTCCAATTGACCTCGCGCCCGCCCCACGCAGGCAGGCCTTTCATCCCTCGCACTCCCCCGCACCGCATGCAGCAATCTACCCGGCTGCCGCCGGCCTGTCCAGCCGCCCTCGCCGCACGCCCAATCCTCCGTCACCCAACCGTCGAACGCCCGATTCCTGCGCGTCCCGGTAGGCTGGTCGCCCCATGCTCACGGCCGCACCCATTCCACCAACCCGACGTCGATGTACCCCACCTTTTCCTGCCGGGCGTGGACCGCCAGGGTGTTCGCGCCGGCCTTCAGCCCCGCCTTCACCTGGTCGCTCAGGGCGACGTGCTGGTAACCCCCCCCGCTGTTCTTATCCAGCACCGCCGCCTGCCGCCCGTTGACGTACACCTCCGCCTCGCCGTTGTACAAGATGGTCAGGAACGCCTCGCCCAACTGCGCCTTGGGCAGTTCGAAGCTTCGCCGCAGCCAGATTTCCCTGCCGGTCCATTTTGTCCGCACGGGCGTCGCCGGCATTTCCTCGGCCCCAAACGCCCCGGCCGCCTCACCCCAGTCCTTGTCGTTGAACTGCGGCTTCTCCCATCCCGGCCCGGGCGCCGCCTCGACGCGCCGCCACTTCGGCTCGCCCCCCCGCGCGTCCAGCACCACCACGCGGACCGACCCCGCCGGCTGATACAGTCTCCGGTTCACCTCGGCCATCGCCCCGGCGTCCATTTTCAGCACCGCCCGGTCGTAGGTCAGCCACCCGTTCACTTCAATCTCGACGTCCGTCGTCTGCGTGTACACCGCCGCTGACAACCCTTGCGCGATCAGCACCGGCACCTGCTTCAGCAGCGTCTGGTACGCCTGGCTCAGCTCTTGCGGCGTGCCATACTGTCGATACCCCCAGTTTTTCTCGTCCTGCCACGTGTGGCCGGCGATCGGCAGCCCCAGCCCGCCGAACTCACCCAGCACCGCCGCACGTTTGGCCTCCAGCGTCGGCAGGCCCGGCCCCGGATACTCGTGCACGTCGCTGACGTCCCCCGTCCCCCGATCCGCCCAACCGCTCGTGCTATTCACCAGGCGCGTGCGGTCCCATCCGCGCATCAGCTCCGTAATCCTCGCCGTATCATACTGGCCCCACCCTTCGTTGAAAGGCACCCACATCACGATGCTCGGCTGGTTGTAGCGTCCCTCCACCAGCGCCTTCAGTTCCGCCTCGAACTGCCGGGCCGACTCCGGCGTCCGCACGATGTCCGGCTCGCCGTAGCGCCCCACGAACGCGTCGCCGCTCGGCATGTCCTGCCACACCATCATGCCCAGCTTGTCGCACCAATAGTAAAACCGCGCCGGCTCCACCTTCACGTGCTTCCGCAGCATGTTACAGCCGATCTTCTTCAGCACCTCCACGTCATACCGCAACGCCTCATCCGTCGGCGCGGTATAAAGCCCGTCCGGCCACCAGCCCTGGTCCAGCGGTCCATACTGGAACAACGCCTGGTTGTTCAGGCACAGCCGCAGCACGCCCTTGTCATCCTTGCCCAGCGCCATCTTCCTCATCCCAAAGTAACTGCTCACCTCATCCACGCTTTTGCCGTCGGCGTCCTTGAGCACCACCTTCAGGTCGTACAGGAACGGCGTGTCGGGCGACCACAACCGCGGCTTCTCGATCTTCAAGACCGCCGCCGCGCCACACGCCGCCGACGCCTCAGCCACGGGCTTGCCCTCGCTCAGCGCCGTCGCCGCTACCGTATGCCCCGCGGCCCCGACCTGGCCAGACACCCTGACTTCCACCTGCCCCTTGTCGATGTCCGGCGTCACCCGCAGCCCCGCCAAGTACGCCTGCGGCACCGGCTCCAACCACGCCGTCTGCCAAATCCCCGTCACCGCCGTGTACCAAATGGTCTTCGCCTCCAACACCTGCTTGCCCCGCGCCTGCTGGCCCGCATCCGTTGGGTCCCACACCCCCACCACCACTTCCTGCTCCCCTTCCCCCTTTAACGCCTCCGTAATCTCGAACGTGAACGCATCGTACCCGCCCCGGTGGCTGCCCATCTCCCGCCCGTTCACCCACACCGTCGCCTCCCAGTCCACCGCTCCAAAGTGCAGCAGCACCCGCTGGCCCTTCCAGCCCGCCGGCAGCACAAACGTTCGCCGATACCAGAGCTTCCGGTCGGGTGTTACGGCCCGGCCCACCCCCGACAGCGCCGACTCAATCGGATACGGCACGAGAATCCGCCCGTCGAACTTCTCGGGCTTGCCTTCGCCCTTCGGCCGAATCGCATAGTCCCATAACCCATTGAGGTTCCGCCAATCTTTGCGCACCATCGTCGGGCGAGGATACTCCGGTAGCGCCTGGTCCGGCGAGACCTGCTGGGCCCACTGCGTCATGATCTTGCCTTCCACCGGCTTCCACTCCGCCAGCGCCCGGCTCGACCCCGCCGCCAACGCCGCCGCCAACGCCGCCGCCAGTCCGCCCAACCGGACCGCCCCTGTTCGCCACATCCTTCCGCTTGCCACGATTGCTATCCTCCGTCTCAATGCGCCAGACACTACATGCCGCTAGACACCTGGCTAACAATCTACCGATTCGCCGCCCATTTTCAACCGAATTGTGCCCGCTTCCCCCACCACCCGCTCACCCCCCCCCACCCAGCCGCCCCACGTCCCCGCTTCCGGGCGTCCCCACTCACCTCGACGCCCTTCCTACGGTTTGGCGTTTTGCCTCGTAGTTTTGCGTCTTCGGTTTTGCCCCCGGCCTCGCTTCATAAGTCCCGCACCAGTTTCCTGAACTGCTCCCCCCGATCCTGAAAGTTCCGGAACATGTCGTAGCTGGCGCAGGCCGGGGACAGCAGCACCGCCGTTCCCGCGCGGGCGTGGGCCCGACACCACCCCACCGCCTCCGCCAGCGTCGCCGCCCGCGCCCACGCCGGGGCCGGCTTGCCCAAGCGCGCCTTGCACGCCTCAATCTCGTCCGCCAGCTTCCCCGCCACCTGCCCGATCAGCGCCGCGAACGGCGCCGTCCCGCACCCCACCAGCCGCTCCGCCAGCGCCGCGAAGGAGATCTTCTTGTCATACCCCCCCAGGATAAGTATCTTGGGCCCCGCGAACGCCGCCAGCGCCGCCGCCACGCTCTCGGGGGTCGTCGCGATCGAATCGTTGTAGTACCGCACCCCCTCCAGCTCCCGCACCAGCTCCAACCGGTGCGGCAGCGCCTCGTACCGCCGCAGCGCTTCCCGCGTCGCCGCCTCCGCCACCCCGAAAATCTCCCCCACCGCTCGCGCCGCCGCCGCATTGATCTGATTATGCCGCCCCGGCACTTGGAGCTCGATCCCCGCCAGCGCCTGTTCCATCTCCGCCGCGCTGGGCCGGCCCGCCGCTCCGCCGCCGCCGGACCCCAGCGCCGCGGGATACCACCGCACCGCCGCCTGGCTCAACCCCGCCCAGCCCGTCAGATTCTCCTCCAGCGCGTTCAACACGAGGTAATCGCCCCGCTTCTGACCGCGCGTGATGTTCTGCTTGGCAGCCACGTACGCCTCCATCGTCCCGTGCCAATCCAGATGGTTCGGCGAGATGTTCGTCACGACGGCCACCTCCGGCCGCCGCTCCACCCGCCCCAGGTCATCCAGTTGAAAGCTGCTCAGTTCCAGCACGGCCAGGTCGTCCGCGGCTATCTCCTCCACCTGGGCCAACAGATTCTCCATCCCGATGTTGCCCCCCAGCCACACCCGCCCGTACCGCCGTCGCGCCCGCCCGTCAGCCCCCGCTCGCAACACCCCCGCCGTCATCGCCGTCGTCGTGCTCTTGCCGTTGCTGCCGGTAATCCCCACGATCGCCGCCGGGCACAACTCGAAGAACAGGTTCATCTCGCTGGTAATCTCCAATCCTTCCTGCCGTGCCTTCTGCAAGAACGGCGAGCCCCGCGGCACCGCCGGATTCACCACTACGATGTCCGTCCGCGCCGCCGTGAAGTCCGCCTCCTCGTGTCCCCCCAGCCGCCACTGCACCGGCAACCCCCCCAGTCGCCCCACCGTCTCCGCCAACTGCTCTTTCGTTCGCTTGTCCGTTACCACCACGTTCGCCCGCCGCCCCACCAGGAACCGCACCGCCCCCTCTGCCCCGCCGAAACTCCCCAGCCCCATCACCAGCACCCGCCGGCCCGCCATCCGCTCGGCGACCAATCCAGCCGAGCCCGTGCCGACCGCTGCTTTCGCCGCCACGCCCTCTGCCATCCTGGCCGCCTCCTGCTGCAAAACCCCCGCACACCCCCGCCTACCCTAACCCAAGCGCCCCATCCCCGCAAGCACCCTCACCGCCCGCCTAGCCTCCGCCGGCGTCAAACTCAACTACAGCGGCATACCCGAACAGCCCCCGCGAACGGATGAGCGCGTTTCGGTGGCGCCACCGGGCAGGGAGCGAGCTTTCGGCGGGCGCGGCAGCCACAAGGGGTGGTCAGGGCGCGAGGGTTTCCTGGGCAGCGCGAGGGTCGGCAACCGGATTGGCAAACCACTTGTACAGGGCAGGGATGACGAGCAGGGTCAGAACGGTCGAGGTGACCAGGCCGCCTAAAACCACGGTGGCCAGCGGGCGCTGCACCTCACTGGCGGCGCCCCTAGCCAGCAGCAGGGGGATGAGTCCCAGAATCGTGGTCAGGGCGGTCATGAGCACGGCCCGCAGGCGCAGGCACGCTCCGCGGACGGAAGCCTCGTCCAGGGGCACGCCCTCCTGGAGCAGTTGGTTCAGGCAGGAGACCAGAACCATGCCGTTCTCCAGGGCGATGCCGAAAAGTGCAATGAAACCCACCGACGCCGGCACGGAGAGATGCTGGCCGGAAAGCCACAACGCCACCACTCCGCCCACCAGAGCCAGCGGGATGTTGAGCAAGATCAGGAGCGAGTTTCGCAGAGAATTGAAATTCGAGAAGAGCAGCAGCACAATAATCAGCAAGGTCGCGGGTATGACCATCGCCAGGCGGCGGTTGGCCTGCTGTTGCAGCTCGAACTCGCCGCCCCAGGTGAGAAAATAGTTGGCCGGCAGCTTCACCTGCCGCTCGATCACCGCCTGCCCCTGCTTCACAAAGCCGCCGATGTCGCGCCCCACGACGTTGCACTGCACGGTAATGAAACGCTGGTTTTGCTCGCGGGTAATCTGCCGCGGACCGACAATCTCCTGGAGTGCCGCCAGCTCGGTCAGGGGAACGCGGGTCCCGTCGGGCGCGGGCACAAGAATCTTCCCTATCGCCTGGGGCGTGTGGCGGAATTCCTCGGGGAACCGGACGCTAATGGCGACGCGGCTGACCCCTTCAAAGACGTACCCGGCGTTCTCGCCGCCCACGGCGGTTCGGATCACCTCCTGAACGTCGGCCACGTTGATTCCCCGCCGGGCGATCGCCTCCCGGTTGATCCGGATCAGCAGTTGGGGGCTGCCGCCGACCTGGGCGGCCTGCACGTCGGCGGCGCCCGGCACGGTGCTCAGAACCGCGGCGATCTCGTCCGCCTTCTGCTTGAGCAGGTCCAAATCATTCCCGAAGAGCTTCACGGCCAGTTGCGCCCGGACACCCTCCAAGAGTTCTTCGATCTCCATGGCGATCGGCTGCGAGAAATTGGCCTGCGCACCGGGCACCTCGCCCAGCTCCCGGCGAATCTGCTCGCGCAGTTGTTCCTGATTCCGTGCCTGACGCCACTGCTTCTTGGGCTGGAGCAGGATGTAGCTTTCGGTGATGTTGGTGGGATCGGTGTCCGCCCCGACCTCGCCGCGGCCAATGCGTGTAACCACGCTGGCGATTTCCGGGATGCGCATCAGGCGTTTCTCCACGAGGGTCGCCACGCGCTTGCACTCCTCCAAGGCGCTGGAGGGCGCCAGGGTCATGCGCAACGTTATGGAGCCTTCCTCCAGGGTGGGCGTGAATTCGGATCCCAGGCGCGGAAAGATCGCCAGCCCCAGGACCACCAGGCCTGCTCCCAGCGCCACGGCCAGAAAGCGGCGACGGACAAAGAATTGCACCACCGGCCGATACAGAAACAACCCGACCCGAACGGCAGTCGCCACCTCGGCGGGCGCCGTCCGGGCCCGGTGCGGAAAACGCATCACCAACGAGGACAAGGCCGGCGCCACCAGCGCCGCATAGAGCAGCGAACCTAGCATGGCCAGGGCGACCGTGTGCGCCAGCGGTCGAAAGGTCTTGCCCTCCATGCCCTGCAACGTGAACAGCGGCAAAAAGACGATCACGATAATGCCAATGGCAAACACGACCGGCCGACCGACCTCCGTGCACGCCTGCACCACCACCGCCCGCACGGACGCGCCCCTGCCCCCCTCCCGCAACAAGCGGTCCACGTTCTCCACCATCACGATCGTGCCGTCCACCAACATGCCGATGGCAATCGCCAACCCCCCCAACGACATCAGATTGGCGGAGATGTGGAAGTACTTCATCCCCATCAGGGCAAACAACAGCGAAAAGGGCAGCGACAGAATCACCACGGCACTGGAGCGCAGGCCTCCCAGGAAGACGCACAGCACGATGACCACCAGCACAATTCCCTGGGCCAGAGCGCCGGTGACCGTGGCCACGCAGGCCTGCACCAGCGTTCTCTGTTCGTAGTAGGGCACGATTCGTACGCCCTGCGGCAGGGTCCGATTAATCTCGGCGATCTTCTTCTCCACCCGGCCGATCACTTCCGAGGCATTCGTGCCGTAGAGCCGCAGAACCTGGCCCGCCACCACCTCGCCGGCCCCGTTGCGGATCTGCACGCCCCGGCGCACCGCCCCGCCCACCCGCACCTCCGCCACCTGCTCGAGAAAGAGCGGCGTTCCTCTCTCCGATTTCACCACGATCCTCTGGAGATCGTCCAGCGACGTCGCCAGGCCCACGGACCGCACCACGTACTCCTCGCCGTTCTTCTCCAGAAACTGGGCGCCGGTGTTGAGATTGTTCGCCTTGATCCTGGCCACCACCTCCGACAACGCGAGGTCATAGCGCAACAGCGCGTCCGGATCAACGACGACCTGATACTCCTTCTCGAAACCGCCGATCCCCAGCACCTCCGTGACCCCCGGCACCGCCTGCAGTTGCGGCTTGATGATCGTATCCTGAATCCTCCGCAACTCCTCCAGGGAACAAGCGCCCTTCTCGTCCTCCAAATAATAGTAGAGCACCCGGCCCATGACGCTCGAAATGGGTCCCAGCTCGGGTTCGCCGAATCCCTCGGGGATCTCCCCCCGCGCCTCTTGCAGCCGCTCGTTGACCAACTGCCGGCAGAAGTAAATGTCCATGCCGTCCCGAAAGTACAGACTCACCACGGACAGGCCGAAGACCGAGATCGAACGGACGGTTTCCACGCCCGGCAGACCGTTCATGGCGGTCTCCACCGGATAGGTGATGTGTTGTTCAACCTCCTCGGGCGCGAGCCCTTCCGTGACCGTGAACACCTGCACCAGATTAGGCGAGGCGTCGGGAAAGGCGTCCACCGGGAGGGTTCGGTAGCTCAGGTATCCTCCCGCCAGGACCAGCAGCCCCAGAACGAGAACCAACAGACGATTGTGGGTCACAAAGGCGATGACTCTTGCGATCATGTCTTGTCATTCCTAGTCGGCGTCTCCCCCAAAGGTGCTCTTGATCAGTTCCGCCTTGAGGGTGAACGTCCCCTCCGTCGCCATTTCTTGGCCCGGCGCCAGGTTGTCCAGAATCTCCACCATCTGGTCGTCTTCCCGCCCGAGCTTGACCAACCGCGGCGCGAATCCCTCCGCCGTCTTGACAAACACGCAAGGATTGCCGTCGAGCAACTGCAGCGCCGATTTCGGCACGGCTACGGCCACGGCCACCTGGCCCACCACCAGCACGCCGCTAACGTACGTCCCGGGCCGCCATTGCCCCCCCGCATTCGGCAGCACCACCCGCGCCAGAGCCGTACGCGTCTGCTCGCCCAGGATCGGCCCCAGGTAGCTGATCTCGCCGACGGCGCTCGCCTGGCCCAGACCCGACGATATTTCCACAGACTGCCCCGGCCGCACCGACGACAGATGGTCCGGATATACCTCCAGGTCCGCCCACACCGTGCTCAGATCCGCGATCTCGTAGATCTCCGTCATCGCCTCCACCGCCTGCCCCAAGACGATGTTCTTCTCAATCACCACCCCGTCCAACGGCGCGGTGATCCGGTACTCGTTGAATCGGTCGCTCGGCAGACTCGCCAGATTGTTCAGATCAGCGCCGGTCAAACCCAGCGCGAACAGCTTCTGCTCCGCCGCCCGCAGATTGATCCGGGCTTCGCGCAACGCGGCATCCGCCTTCTCATACTCCTGCCGCGCCGAGATTTTGCTCGCCCACAGCTCCTTCTCGCGGTTGTATTCCGCCTCCGTCGCCGCCGCCTGCTCGACGGCCGACAGGTACGCCGCTCGGGCCTCGCCCAGCTCGCCGCTCTCAATGACTGCCAGTTCTTCACCAGCGCGTACGGCGTCGCCCAGGACCTTGTTGACCCGGCGGACCACCCCAGTTGACAGCGGGGCTACATCCACCGTTCGGTCGCGGTTGAGTCCGATCTGCCCGGGCAGGCGAATCTTGGTTTGGAGCATCCCCGGCCCCGCCGCACCGACCACGATGCCGAACTCCACAGCCACGCTGTCGCTGAGCCGAACAACATTCCGCCGGCCGCTCGCCTCACCGGCCTGCCTGGCCCCATCCTCCTCACCCGCCTCATCCGCCTCCAGCGACGTCTCTCCCTGCAAGGCCGCCAACAGCACTCTCAGCGGCGCCTTCCAACCCACCACCACTCCTGCCACCAGACCCGCCAGGAACGACAACACCGCCAACAGGTAAATCTTCCGTTTCATCGCCTGCAATCCCTCGGCTCACTGCCTGCCACTCTCTTGTATGTCTTCCACCGCCTGCCCGACGATACGCTCCACCTCCGCCTTCGCCTTGTGGTAGCTCGCCAGCGCATCAATGTACTGCGCCCTCGTCTCAAACAGCGTCTGTTGCGCATCCAGCAGGCCAAGATAGTCAAGCTTGCCCTGCCCATACTCTTCCGTGGCCGCGGCAAAGGCGCCTTCCGCCCCCGGCACCACCTCGTCTCTCAGCCCGACGGCCTCGGTGTAGGCATTGCACAGCTGGCCATATGTCTCAGCCAGCGCTCGGTACAGCGACGCCTCTGCGTCTTGACGCTCCAGCTCGGCGCGGACAAGGTTGCACTTCGCCTCCAGAACCCCCCCCTGATTCCGATCGAACAGAGGCAAGGGCACCGACAAACCCAGCATGAACGCGCGGTCGTCGGTCTCGTTGTACTGCTTCAGGCCCGCGCTCACGGAAACGTCGGGCGCCCCCCGCGCTTGCGCCAAGGCCAGGGCGGCCCGCTGGCGATCCATTTCCGTATCCCAGCGCGCCAAATCGGGGTTTTGCACCGCCCGGGCCCACAGGACGCCTTCCGACGGCAGCGATAACACCTCGTAGAACCGCCCCGTCGCCCGCTCGAACACGGGCGCCCGACCGCCCCAGAACCCCGCCAAACGTCTCCGTGCCGACTCCAGCTCTTGACCGATTTGTTGCCTCTCAATGCGCGCCTGCGACAAGGCCACCTGGGCCTTGGTCTTCTGCAGCGCCGAGTCTTTTCCCGCCTCCACTCGTTGCGCTACGGCGCCGAGCACCTGCTGCGAAACGCCAACCCTCTCTTCGACCACCGCCAGCCGCTCCTGGGCAGCCAAGACGTCCAGGAACGCCTGCGTCACTTCCGTCAGCAGATCCAACCGTTTGCGCTGGTAATCCCATCCGGCCAATTCACGTTCCCGCAACGCAACCTGGGTTCGCTTCGGCCGCTTGCCACCCAGTTCCAACGCTTGGCTCACGGCCAAGGTGCTCTCCGCCGCCCTCGTGCCCCGGTATTCTCCCTGTCCCCCAACGCCCTCCGTCTCCCACTCGATTTCCGGGTTGGGCAACAGACTCTCCTGGAGCAGCCGCGCTTCCGCCGCACGAAGCTCCCAGGAGAACGCCGCCAGCCCAGGGTTATGCATCAGGGCCGCGGCCCAGGCGTCACGCAGCGCCAGCGGAGCGCTCGGCTCCTGCCATACGCCCGGCGAGACTTTCACCTTCTCCGGCGCACCCGGCGTCTGGTACGCCGGCAGGTCGCCACCCAGCGGCCGAGGGGGCGGCCCATCGGCTAACGGCCGACTGGTAGAACAGGATGTCCCGGCTACTGTCACGCCAACAACCACCAGAAGAAAACCCAGGCTCTTCATGCGACAAGACCCCGTGCTACACAGCGGCTTGCAGCGGGCGGACCCGCGGGGCGGGTCCGCCCTCACCAGCGTCAAACCGATGACCTCCAGGCCGCAAAAACCTCCAGCCTCTGCCCCCTACAAAGCCCACCGACTCCCCCGCGCCTTCGGGACTGACCCTGCCCCTCTCCGCACCCGCCTCGCCGCCCGGCCCCCTGACGCACTGCTGCACTCGGAAACAACACGGTACCCGAAACTGCCTGCCCCCCCTCTGTATCCCCTGGACCAGATCACACCCACTTTGGCGGGCCTGTCCAACCGCCGTAGTACAATCGTCCCCGACGTGCACGTCAAAACTACTGACACTCCTGGTCCAGGCACCGGACAACGGGCGGCGCCTCTCGCAAGGTCGGCAAGCAGTCACCCGCTCGGGTGCAGGCACAAGCCCCGCCCCCACGGCAGCTTCGCCGCCTCTGCACCGCCCACCAGGCGCCGCTCGGTCCCGCCACAGGCCGGTCATTGCCCCAACCACAACGCCTGAATGCGCGGCGTCATCGCCCACTTCTGGAGCTGCTTGCCGAGGTCCAGAGGATGCGCCCCGCCGCTCGCCCCCGTAAGCATCTCCAGCAGACTCTGTCGTTTGGCGTAGCGCACCACCATCGGCCGCTCCAGGTCCAACGCCTTGGCCAGGTCGTTAATCGCGTCGTCCAGCGATCCCACCTCGTCGATCAACTTCTTGCCCAGCGCCTCCGGCCCGTCGTACACCTGGCCGTCCGCTACCGCCCAACCTTCCTGCTCCGTCAGGCCCCGGGCGGCGCAAACGACCTTCACGAACCGCTCGTGCACACGGTCCAGGTCCTCCTGAATCCGCCCCCGCTCCTGCTCCGTCGGCAGGCGGAACGGCGATCCCTCATCCTTAAACGGCGACCGGCTGGATTTGATCACCACCGGCGCCACGTCCAACTTCTGCTCCAACAGCCCCTGTACCACCAGGTTGAGGTAGATCACCCCGATGCTCCCCACCGCCGCGTTTTCCTGGGCGTAAATCTTCTCGGCCGCCGCCGCCGTCCAGTACGCCCCGCTCGCCCCCACTTGCTCAATCGCCGCGTACAGCCTCTTCTTCTTGGGCAGCTTCAGAAAATCCTTGCTATACTTATGCATCAACTCCGACGGCACCACCTGGCCCCCCGGACTGTTGATCACCACCACCACCCCCTTCACCGTGTCGTCGTTCGCCGCGCGCCGCAACTGCTCGCGGAACTCAGACGCCCGGTCCAGATCGATCATGCCCTTGAGCTCGACCAGCGCGATCCGCTGATTCTTCCAGCCCGGCCGGTATTCCTCCTCCTCCCTCTGCGCCAGCACGATCATTCCCAGGTAGAAATTCACGATCAGGGACACAAAGAACACCAGAATAAACAAATAGCGCAGCAGACCGACCACGAACGACGGCCTGGCCGGCTGCCCCGCTCCCGGCGCCGGCCACAGATACACCGGCACGGGTCGCGGCGCCGCCACAGGCCCTGCCGACATGCCCGGCATCGGCGGCGCGCCCGGCGCCTGGGGCGCACCCGGCAACGAACTGCCCAGGTTGTACTGATCCACGGCTTTGTCTCCACCCGCCCGGCCCGTGAGCCACCCCCCCTTCAACTCACGGCAACCCTGCCTCGACAATCACTTCAGGTCCTCTCGGGTCGTCAGCATACCAACCCCACCCCCGGCTCGCCAAGCAAAAACCCCTCTGCCTTACGAACCGTCCGGCATACCGCCTCCCAGCCGTGGTTGGGTCGCTACTGCGCACCCCCCGAGCGACAACCGGAATAAGGGCAAAAGTCGAGCTTACGAGGCTTTTCTCTTGAAGACCCGTATGCCGAGGGGGGATTGGGGTTCATAGCCGCGGAGGGCGTCGCCCCACAGGTAACGCGTGTTCTGGGGGCCGAGGATGTCTATAACGCCAAAAGGTTGGTAGTGCTCCGGTTGAAACTGGTTGAGCCAATCGAAGATCCGAGCAGGGGAATCGGGGCCTCCGAGCCAGGAAAGCGGACATTGGACAAAGATGAGGTATTCCGGGGGCGCGGCCTCGATCTGGCGGATCATGTCCTCCTGCATGCGAAGGGCATAGGGCTGGGGTTCGAGCAAGGGGTAGGCGTAGATGTAGCCGGTCGGGGAGCGGCGGCGGGCATAGAAAAGGATTTCCGGCTCGGAGCCCAAGATGGCGATGCGGTCGCCGGGGCGGGTGTGTTCGCGGAGGTAGCGGCCCAGCTCCAGGGCTTCGGGGAAGGGGTTCAGTCCGTAGATCAGGCGTGACACTTGCAGGGGAGTGGCCTGAAAGAAAGGAACCCGTTGCAGCCAGAGGTAGTGGGCCAAGGCAACCAGAGCGGCGATCAGGGGCAGGAGTGGGGCAGGGCGTTTAGGCCGGAGTCTGAGGGAGAGGTCCTGGCAGGCTTTAGCGCCCGCGCCCGCCAGCAGCGCCAAGGCGGGCAGCAACAGCAGGAAGTAGTGTTCGCGGAAGAACCACCCGGGACAGACGGCCAGGAAGCTAAAGAGCAAGAACGCGGCGACGAAGGCGAGGAGTTTCCAGGCTTTGCGGCGCAGGAACCAGATTAATCCGGCCGGCAGGAAGAGCCAGACGAGGGGAGCTCCGCGCAGGATTTGGCCAATCTGGTGCTTGAGGTTGGGCAACCCGTGGCTGAGAGGCATGAGGCGGACATATTCACGGGCATAGTCGAAGGTCCAAAACCAGAAGGTGTGAAACACGCCGCCCCAAGCCAGTACGGCGCAGCAGAGGGCGAAGGGGAAGGCTACGCCGATCAGATAGAGGGCGCCGTGGAGCAAGAGGCGTCGGGGACGGCAGGGGCGGCAGGTCAGTTCACGAACCAGCACGTAGAGGCCCATGAAGGCAATGAAGGCGGCCCCATGCTGTTTCATAAGGAAGGCCAAGCCCAGCAGCAGAGCGCCGCAGGCGAGTAGAGCGGGTTGGTGCGCGTCGAGGCTGCGTTTGGTCAGCAGGATGCCGGGGAGAGCGAAGACCAGGACGAAGTGTTCGGCGTTGGCGGAAAGGCCCAGGACGGCGGAGGAGGCGCTGAGGAGGGCGAAGAAGGCGGCGGCGGCCACACCTGCGGTGCGGCCGAGGAGGTCCCTGGCCAACAGAAACAGGAACAGCGCGGAGAGCAGGTTGATCAGCAGCACGCCTGCGTGTATGGCGTGGTGGGTTTGACCGAAAAGGGCCAGGATGACGGCGTAGGCGGCATAGATGCCGGGCATTTTCATGTTATAGGCCTGGTCGTAGGGGAGGACGCCGTGCAGGATCAGTTGGCCGGCGTAGGCATACTCGCCTTCGTCCCGCTCCAAGGGGACGCCCAGCAGGCGGAGGCGGATGATGGCCACGAGGAGAAAGATACCGACGAGGAAGATCCAGTCCCAATGGCGCACGGGCGGCGGTGGGGCGGCGGGCCTTGGGGGAGTCGCGCGAGGGGTTCGACGAGGGGTTTTACGGGGATGCATGGGGTATGGTCATCGGCGCCGGGGTTGGTGGTTGGCGGAGAGGCAGGGCCGGGGCGGGTCCGCCCCAAATGCCCGCAGCCAGGTGTGTGTGATCCTGATAATCAAGAGAAAGCCTGGTTTTCCGGAGGTACAAGGGTGCTCCCTTGGACCCAAGTCTCAGGGAACTTGGCCCTGCTGTCAAGGCGGTGCTTGACGCGATGATCCGTTCCGAGGCTGGGCGGGCGACCGGCGACTTCGAGGAAGCGACAGGGCACAGACCCTCCGCGCAGGAGAAGACGACCGGCCGCAGGCACGGCCCGCTCAGGGGGAAGGCTTGGGCGAGGGGGGTTCTCGATAGGGCCGGCCTTGTTGATAGAGCTGGAGACGGGAGGCGATCTGGGCGGCTAATTCTTGATTGGCTGCGAGGCGGGCTTGTTTGAGGGCCTTTTCGGCGGTCGTTACGGCCAGGTCAAACCGGCCGGAGGCGGCGTAGGCGGCGGCCCAGGTGTCCAGCGGCTCGGGATCGTCGTAGTGCGCCAAGGCACAGGCGCGTTCGGCCAACACGAGGGCTTCCCGGGCGTTGCGCATCTGGTCCTGGGGATGCGTGGCGCGTATCCAGGCCAGGTTATTGAGCGCCAGGCGGGAGTTGGGCCAGTATTCAATCGTTTTGTACCAGCACGCCACGGCCTGGGCCTCTGCACCGCTGAGCCAAAGTCCCGCCCCCAGATTGTACCAGCCATCGGCATAGTCCGGCTTGACGGCGACCGATTGGCGAAACTGTTCGAGCGCTTCGGCCGTTCGCCCGGCTCGGTCCAGCGCCTTGCCGTAAAGCAGGTGGGCGAAATAATTGTTTCGCGTGACGCGCAAGGCGTGTCCATACAGACTCAAGCTGTCGCGCCAATGCCGCACCTGCAAACGCGTGCCCACGACCAGCGCCGCCGTCAGCACGCCCAGCATCAACACCCCCGCCCGGCGGGGCCAAATCGAGCGGTGCAGCACCTCCCACAGTCCCCAACCCACCATGATCGAGACGCCGATCGCCGGCAGATACGTGTAGCGGTCGGCCATCGCCTGGGTCCCCGCCTGCACCAAACCGATGACGGGCACGAGCGTTCCCAGATACCAGAACCACCCCACCAAGAGATACCGTCGCCTGCGCCCCGCCAGAATCACCGCCGCGGTAATCAGCGCGAGGAATCCCCAGGCCGCCAGCACGTGCCAGGAAGGAGTGCCGGTACGGTAGGGATAATACACGGCGAGGCGGCGCGGGAAAAACAGCTTGTCCAAATAGGCCACGTAGGAAATCAGGGCCTGGCCCAGGCGATAACCGAGCGGCACGTTCTTGACGGCGCCGGCGCTCCTCTGGGCCCAAAGGGTTAGGGCGGACGAAGCCAACGCCAGGGCCAGGAGCGGGGCTTTTTCGAGCATTAGACGAGCCAGGCGGGCCGGGAAAGACGTGCGGCGCGCCCGTCGGCGCGCGGCAGGGGCCTTCTCCTGCACAGGGGCCGGTTCGAGGCGTTTGAGCGGCCACCAGTCCAGGAGCAATAGCACGCACGGCAGGGTGACGAGCATGGGCTTGGCCAGCAGGCCCAAGCCCAAGGCGGTCACGACCATCAGGTATCGGGCCACGCCGGGCCGTTGGGCATAGTGCGCGTAGGCAGCCAAGGTGAGCATCCAAAAGAAGGCGCTTAACACGTCCTTGCGTTCCGCCACCCAGGCGACCGACTCGACGTGAACCGGATGCAGTCCAAAGACCGCGCCCAGGAACCAACTGGGACCGAACGCGCCGGTCAGCCGATGAAACACCCCGACGAGCAGCAAGGTGCCGGCCAGATGCCAGAACAGATTACTGAGATGATGTCCGGCGGGCGCCAGGCCATAGAGATCGCAGTCCAGCATGTGGCTCAGCCAGGTCAGGGGGTGCCAGTTCCCGTCGGCGCTGGTGAAGGCCCAGCACACCGACGGGCGAGTGATTCCCCCTTGCACCTGGGGGTTGGCAGTAACGTATTGGTTGTCGTCCAGGCTGACGAAGTCGTGGCGCCGCACCGGCTCATAGGCCAGCACCACCGCCCCAGCCAGGACGGCGTAGGCCGCCACCACCCGCCCTTTCTGGATTGCCTTCGCGGTGAGCATGGCAGGCGCCTGCTTAACGCCCCATCGCCGGTCTATGCGCCGATGATTTTGACGAGGACGCGCTTGGGGCGTTTGCCGTCGAACTCGCCGTAGAATATCTGTTCCCAGGGGCCCAAGTCGAGGCGGCCGACGGTGACGGCGACGACTACCTCGCGGCCCATGAGGCTGCGCTTGAGGTGGGCGTCGGCGTTGTCCTCGCCGACGTTGTGGCGGTACTGGGAGTAGGGTTTTTCGGGGGCGAGTCCTTCCAGCCAGGTTTCGAAGTCCTGGTGGAGGCCGGGCTCGTCATCGTTGATGAAGACGCTGGCGGTGATGTGCAGGGCGTTGACCAGACACAGGCCCTCCCGGATGCCGGATTCGGCCAGGGCAGCTTCGACCTGGGGCGTGATGTTGATGAACTGGCGGCGGCGGGGCGTTTCGAAGTGCAGTTCCTGGCGATAGGTTTTCATGTCGTGCACCCTTGCCGAGGGAAACGGCCGGTCCGGGGCCCAGCCTGTCCCACCTGAACCAGCCCTAGATTACTCTGTTTACGCCCCCGAGGAAAGAGGCGGGCGAGCCGTTGAGGGGTTGAGCGATCAGCCTCGATTTTGCGGGGGAGCTGCTGTAGGATGATCGCCCAGGCAGGATAACGGGACAAATGGGGGTTCGCGGGCAGAGGCGAGCATGAGCGAGGCCGGCGCGAAAAAGAAGAAGGCCAAGCAATCCCAGCCGGTGCGGGACTACTTGCTGTACCTGCTGCTGCGGGTAGCGGCGGTGTTGGTGCACCTGGCGGGGGTGGAGGCGGCGTTGGGATGGGCGCGGCAGTTGGGGCGGGGGCTGTGGCTGGCGTACGGGCGGGGGCGCGAGCGGGCGTTGGACAATCTGCGCTGCAGTTTCCCGGAGCAGGACGAGGCGTGGCGGCGGCGGGTAGCGCGGCGCAGTTTCGAGCACCTGGTCATGCTGGCGTTCGACGTGCTGTTCACGACGCGGCTGATCCGGCTCAGCACCTGGCGGCGGCACCTCGAACTGGCGGACCTGGAGCAGGCGCTGGCGCTGCTGCTGAGCGGGCGGGGGGTCATCCTGGTGACGGGGCACTACGGCAACTTCGAGATTCTGGGGTACGCCCTGGCGACGTTGGGGCTGGAGAGCTACGCGATTGCGCGGCCGATCGACAATCCCTACGTCAACCGATACCTGCTTGGGGTTAGACAGCGGCAAGGGCAGATGATCATCGACAAGAAGGGGGCGACGGCGGCGATGCTGGAGGTGCTGCGGAGCGGGGCGGCGCTGGCGTTCATTGCGGACCAGAACGCGGGGCGGAAGGGCCTGTTCGTGGATTTTTTCGGCCGGAAGGCGAGCACGTACAAGAGCATCGGGCTGCTGGCGCTGGAGTACGATCTGCCGATCGTGGTGGGGTACGCCCGACGGGTAGGGGATCGGTATCGGTTTCGGCTGGGGGTGAGCCGGATCATCAGGCCGGAGGAGTGGCGGGGACGGGCGGACCCGCTGGAGTGGATCACGGCCGAATACACGGCGGGGATTGAGCGGTTCGTGCGGGAGGAACCGGAGCAGTACTGGTGGGTGCACCGGCGGTGGAAGACGCAACCGAAGGAGAAAGCCAATAGCGCCCAGCCAACGGCCCAGACCGCCGGAGAACAAAGAACCAGGAACTAGACCGATGCTCGGAGGGGAGGCGGCGGGTCAGCCGTTTTGGCGAAGGGGGTCGGAGCGGTCGGCGCGGCGGTTGCGGAGGTCCACGTACTCGTAGGCGCCAAGGGAGCGAAAGCGGGCGAAGGACTGGTAGAGGCGGCGGAACTTGTCGGGTTCGGGGGCTTCGAGGTAGGCGAGGGCCTTGCCATAGGCGACGCCCCAACGAATTTCGGTGTTGTTGGCGGTGTAGAGAACCAGGTGGGACTCGGCGGGGCTCAGGCGGCCGTCGTAATTGCCGACGTCCATGACGGCGATTTCGTCCCAAAGGCGCTGGTCGTAGGGCATCTGTTCGTCGATGGCGCGGAGTTCGGCGAGGACGGCCAGGCCGGCGAGCAGGGCGGGCGAGGCGAGGGGTTTGCCGTCTTCGAGGCGGGAGAGTTTTTCGCCCTGAAGCCGAACGAGGTGTGCGGCGGGCCCGGCCAAGGGGAAGGCGGGCAGGACCGTGCCTTCGACGTCCACGTAGTGCAGGCCGGCGGCGTCGCGCAGGGAGGCGATGGGCTGGCGGAGCTGACAGTCGATCTCCAGGACGCCGTCATACCGTTTGCGAAGCAGACGGACCTCCTTGACCCAGGGGTTGCGGCGGAGGTTCTCGGCCCAGCGGGCGGTGAGGGAGTCATCGAGAATGAAATCCTCCTGGACTATGCCGGTGGAATGGCAGAGGCGGGTGACTAGGGCTTGACTGGCCCAGTGCGGGGGGTTCTTGATCTCGACGCGGAGCTGGAGGGGCCTCTGGCGGTGGATGCGGTGGACATAGCGGTCGAGGTAGCGGAAGCCCCCGCCGACGCCGACGCCCAGGGCGGTAACCGTGAGGGCGACCAGGAGGGTGCGGCCGATGCGTCGGCCCCAAGGGCCGGTGAGCCAGGCGGTGCAGGCCGTCCAGAGGGCCAGGGACTTGCCGACCCGACCCGATTTGTTGCCAGGTTTCTTGCTCATAGGTGTGGTATCGACCGTCGTTGCGCCATTCGTACAATCTCGGAGCACATTTGGGCCAGAGACAGGCCCGCACGCGCGGCGGCTTTGGGCAGGAGGGAATGGTCGGTAAATCCAGGAATCGTATTGACTTCCAGGATGTAGGGGACGCCGGCCGGGTCGAGGATGAGGTCCACGCGGGCGAAGTCGCGGCAGCGAAGGGCGGCAAAGGCGCGGCGGGCGTCCTGGGCGGCGCGGTCGAGCAGGGCTGGGGGCACGTCGATGTCGAAGAGGTACTGGGTGCGATCGTCGTGGTACTTGGCCTGATAGTCGTAAAAGTCGGCGGCGGGTCGGACCTCCAGCAGGGGTAAGGAGCGGTCGTCGAGGATGCCGGCGGTGAGCTCGCGGCCCTTGATGAAGCGTTCGATCAGGCAGTCGCCGTAATCGGCCAGGACGGCGGCGACGGCACGGCGGGCCTGATCGGCCGAGGGGGTAATCTGTACGCCGATGCTACTACCCTGAAAGTTTGGTTTGATCACACAGGGCAGGCCGACGCGGCGGAGGACCCGTTCCACGCGGGGGTTGAGTTCGGCGGCGTCGAGGTCGGGGCGGCTGGTGGTTTCAATCAGCTCGGCGTCAGGGGTGGACAGGCCGGCCTTAAGAAAGGCTCGCTTGGCGAGGCACTTGTTCATGGCCAGGCGGGAGCTGGCGGCGTCGCACCCGGCGTAGGGGATGTGGCGATCTTCGAGGATGGCCTGCAACTGGCCGTCTTCGCCGAAGGCGCCGTGCAGAACGGGGAAAACCAGGTCGAAGCCGCCGGCGTCGAGGGCAGCGAGGTTGTCGGGGGCGATGTCGGCTTCGAGGACGGTGAAACCCCCCTGACGCAGGGCGGCGGCGACCGCGGCGCCGCTGTGGAGGCTGACTTCACGCTCGGCGCTGGGGCCGCCGCGAAGGACCAGGATGCGCAGAGGTCCAGCGGAGGCGACGGCGGCGGCGCCCGGGGGACTGGCGTCCCGAGGGCGTGAGCAGGCAGAGGTGGCGCATGAGCTAAGGGTCCGTCCTGGGCGTGAGGGGGTCATTGCCAGACCTCGACCTCCAGTTCGAGTTCGACCTCGAAGCGGTCGCGGACGCGTTGCCGGATAAGGTCGATGAGGGCAAGGACGTCGCGGGCGGTGCAGCCCGGACCGGCCTCGATGAAGTTGGCGTGCTTTTCGCTGACGCGGGCGCCGCCGAGGGCGTGGCCTTTGAGGCCGACCTTGTCAATCAGGGCGCCGGCGGAGAGAGCGCGAGGGTTCTTGAAGATGCAGCCGGCGTTGCGGGAGTTCGTCGGCTGAGTGGTTTTCTTGAGCATCCAAATCTCCTTGAGGAGCCGGCCGATGCGTTCGGGGTCGTCGGGGACGAGGAGCAATTCGGCTTCGAGGATGACGCGGGCCAGGATGTTGGTCATGCGGTAGCCGAAGTAGATGTCCTGGCGCTGGCGGGTGAACTCGTAGCCGGTGGAGTCGATGACGCGGACGGACTGCGCGACGCTGCCGATGTCGCCGAAGCGACCGCCGGCGTTGATCTTGACGGCGCCGCCGAGGGAGCCGGGGATGCCCACCAGGCATTCCAGGCCGCTGAGGCCCGCGCGGGCGCAGCGTTGCACGAGTTCGGTGAGGCTGGCGCCGGCGCCGGCGCGGAGGACGTTGTCGTTGATCTGGACGGTCTTGAAGGACGGGGCGGCCAGTTGGACGACGGCGCCTTTGACGCCTTCGTCGGCGACGAGCAGGTTGGAGCCGCGGCCGAGCACGCGGAGGGGGATTTCGTTTTCGCGGCAGCGGCGCACGACCTCGCCCAGTTCTCGTTCGTCGCGGGGGCGGACGAAGAACTCGGCGGGCCCGCCGAGCCGAAACCAGGTGTGTTCGGCCAGCGGCTCGTCGGCCTTAACGATCTCTGCCAAGCCTGGCAACCAGTTCATCGGCCAGTTTTCCCACGTCGCCGGCGCCCATGGTGATAATCACGTCGCCGTCCTGGGCCTGGGCGGCGAGGAGGTCCGCGATGCGGGCGAAGTCCCCCAGATAGCTTGCCCTGCCGCCCTGGGCCGCAATACGTTCCGCCAGCATGGCGGCGGTGATCTCCCGGCGCGACGCTTCGGTATCGCGCACAAAGTAGATGTCGGAGAGCAATACTACATCGGCGTGGCGGAAACTGCCAGCAAATTCCTGGAGCAGGGCACGAGTGCGGCTGTGCTGGTGGGGTTGGAAGACGCACCAGAGACAACGGGGCCGGTACTTTTGGCGAACGGCCTCGAGGGTAACCTGGATTTCGGTGGGATGGTGGGCATAGTCGTCGAGGAGGGTGATGCCGCGCAGGACGGCCTTGAACATCAGACGGCGGCCGACGCCGGCGAAGGATTCGAGGGCGGCGCAGAGGGCGGGGTCGTCGAGGCCGACGTGGCGGGCCAGGGCGGCGACGGCCAGGGCGTTGGCGACATTGTGGCGGCCAGGCAGGCTGAGTTTGACCCGGCCGAGGGACTGGCCCCGGCACAGCACGTCGAAGCAGCCGTGGCCGTTCTCGAAGCTCAGCCGACCGGGCTGCCAGTCGGCCGGGCCGGTGAGGCTGAACGATTCGGTCCGGGCGGTGGCGCAGGCGGCGGCCTGCACGGCGTTCGGGTCGGCGGCGGGGACGACGACCAGACCTTGGTGGTCCACGCGGGCGGCAAAGGCGCCGAAGGCGTCCACGATTTCCGGCAGGTCGCGGTAGTAGTCCAGGTGGTCGGGCTCGACGTTAAGGATCGCGGCGGCCCGAGGCTGGAGGTTGAGGAAAGAGCGGTCATACTCGCAGGCCTCGACGACGAGATGCTCGCCTCGGCCGGCGCCGCTGCCGGCGCCCAGTTGGATGACCTCGGCGCCCACAACGAAGTTGGGTTCGCGCCCGGCGTGATGAAGGCCATAGGCGAGCCAACCGCTGGTGGTGCTCTTGCCGTGGGTGCCGGCGACGGCGAGGGTCTCGTAGCCGGTGCTGATCTCGCCGAGCATCTGGGCGTACTTGAGGACGCGGAGGCCCTGTTGCCGGGCCAGGGTGAGATCGGGATCGTCCTGGGGCACGGCGGCGGAGGCCACGACGGCGTCGAGTCCCCCCGGCAGCAACCCGCTGCCGGGGCCGATGCGGACGGCGATACCCAGGCGGGCGAGGTTGTCGGTGACAACGGAGGCGCGGGCGTCGCTGCCGGTGATACGATAGCCGCGGCGGTGAAGCATCTGCGCCAGCCCGCTCATGCCGCAACCGCCGATGCCGACAAAATGATAGGCCAGGCGGGTCTTACGTTCCGTGGGCAGCAGCGTTGCACTCGTGGGGGCAACCGACGGCGCCATGTTGGACAAGCCGATAGCCACGTCAACCTCCGTTCTCGCGTGCCAAGCGGACCAGTTCGCCCGCCACGTCGGCAGCAGCCTGGGGGCGAGCCAACCGCTGGGCCGCCTGGCCCATGGCGCGGCAGCACTCCCCTTTGACACAATCGGCTAGGACAGCGGTGAGAGCTTGAGCAGTTTGGGCGGCGTTGCCGGTATCGGCAACGATCTTGGCGGCGCCGGCCTCGCAGAGCACTCGGGCGTTGTGCTCCTGGTGGCGGTCACGGTGGTAGGGGTAGGGCACGAGGATACTGCCGACGCCCAGGGCGGTCAACTCGGCGAGGGAAGAGGCCCCGGCCCGGCCGAGGACGAGGTCGGCGGCCTGCAGGACTAGGTCCATGCGGTCGGTAAAGGGCAGGACGACGGCAGGAAGATGAGCGGCGGCATAGGTTTGGGCCACGCGGGGCTGGTCGGCCAGGCCGGTCTGGTGGAGAAGCTGCCAATCCGAGGGGAGGACCTGCCGCGCGGTGAGGCAGTGCAGGACGGCTTCGTTGAGGGTATGGCCGCCCTGGGAGCCCCCGACAACGGCCAACAGAGGGCGGTCGGGCGATAGGCCAAGGGCTTGGCGGGCCTGACGGGTCAGACGATCCCTGTCGGTGGGCGACGGGGTGGCAAAAACGTGGCGAATGGGGCAGCCGGTTACCAGGCATTTTTGGCCGTCGCGGAGGAAATGCCGCCGGGAGACCGGCCATTGGAGAAAGATGCGCTGGGCGTACCGGCGGGCGAAGCGGTTGGCCTTGCCGGGGACGGCGTCGGGGTTGAGCAGGGCACGGGGCACGGCCAGGCGGGCGGCGACCTTCACGGCCGGGCCGGAGGCGAAGCCCCCCAGCCCCAGGACGACCCTGCGGCCGCCGTCGAACTGGTGCAGGAGCGTCTCGCATTGGCGGAGGCTGGCGCGCCAGCGGCGGTAGAAGTCAAGCACCTCGGCGGGCCGCCAAGGCTTGGGCAGCGGTCGAACAGGTTGAGTCTGAAAGTCGAAACCGCCGGGTTGCAGGATGCGGCGGTCGATGTCGCGTTGGGTGCACAGGAACAGCACGTGAGCGGCCGGTTCGGCCTGGCGCAGGGCCTCGGCCACGGCCAAGCCGGGGAACAGATGGCCGCCGCTGCCGCCGCCTGCCAGGATGTAGCGCGTGTCGGGCTGGGTCGTGGGCTACCCCTTTTCTCCTAAAAACCTTCCGATGAACGGCGGACCGGCCGGGCCGAGGGCGGTCCGGGTCCGCGGCGCGCCGGTCGGCTGGCGAGCAAAACTGCCCTGGCGAGCAATGTTCACCAGGATGCCCGTTGCCATGGCGGTAAGGATCAGGCCCGAGCCGCCGGCGCTGACAAAGGGCAGGGCGATGCCCTTGGTGGGGGCCAGGCCGGTAACGACGGCCAGGTTCATCACGGCCTGGGCGCCGATGGCGCCGGCGATGCCCACGGTCAGAAGCAGCCCCAGGCGGTCCGGGGCGCGGTGGGCGATGGCCATGCTGCAAAAGAGCAAGGCGACGAAAAGCGCCACCAACAAGGCGCAGCCGGCAAAGCCCAGCTCCTCGCCGACGACGGCGAAGACGAAGTCGGTAGTGTCCTCGGGGATCCAGCCGAGTTTCATGGCGCCGGCGCCGAGACCCTTGCCCCACAGGCCGCCGGAGGCGATGGCGGTGATGGATTGCCGGGCCTGGTAGGCACCGCCTTGGGCGCGGCCGCCGTCGGCGCCTTCCAGGAAAGCCACCACGCGGGCCCAGCGGTAGTCGTTGCAATAGACCAGCAGGTAAAAGCCGAGGGCGGCGACGGGGATGAGCAGGGCGAGGTGCCACCAGCGGACCCCGGCCACCAGCAAAACGACGGCGCCCATGGCGCCAATGAGGGCGGCGGTGCCGAAGTCCTCCTTGCCGATCAGGCCGACCACCAGCAGGAGCACACCGCAGGCGGGCAGGAAGCCGCGGGCAAACTCCCGCAGCCGCGGCCCCTGGCGGACGGCGTAGGCGGCGAGGAAGATCAGGACGCTCCACTTGGCCAGCTCGCTGGGCTGAAAGGTGATCTCGATGCCGCCCGGGGAAAACTGCAACCAGCGGTAGGAATCGTGCCGCGGCGAGCCGACGCCGGGGATCAGCACCAGCACCAGCAGCACCACGGACCAGACTAGCAGCCCAACGACCGGGCTGAGCCACCAGCGGCTCTCGCGGAGGAGCCAGCGGCGGTAGTCGCAGCGGCTGAGCACGGCCAGGACGAGCCACGCGGCCGGCACAAAGGCGACGCGCCGCAGGGTGGAGTACCGCCAGAAGTGCCGCCAATCGAGGCGCTGGTCGATGCCGGCGCCGGCGGAGAAGACCATCAGGGCGCCCAGGCACAAAAGGGCGCTGACGATAATCATCAGGGTGCCGCCGAGGGCGTCGCCGCGGCGGCTGGGGGTCGGCGGACTGCTCATGATTGTTTCCTCGCGGCGGCCGGGGCGGGCCGCGGTTGGTTTCAGCGCAGCTTCAGCGTCGCCAACGCCAACGCCGCGCAGGCGATGCCGATGAGCCAGAACCGGACCACCACCTGGGGCTCGCTCCAGCCGCGCAGGTGGAAATGATGGTGGATCGGGGCGACGCGAAAGATGCGTTTGCCGCCGGTGCAACGGTAATAGCCGACCTGGAGGATGACGCTGCCGGCCTCCATGACGAAGACGCCGCCCAGCAG
>Ga0315295_10000839_pt1 | contig 26235 bp, 15 predicted proteins | sample YL17G14_0_MG_FD_204453 | JGI IMG/M metagenome (GOLD analysis project Ga0315295, IMG submission 204453) | Sediment microbial communities from Yellowstone Lake, YNP, Wyoming, USA - YL17G14_0 | ecosystem: Environmental > Aquatic > Freshwater > Lake > Sediment | place: USA: Wyoming | collected... | reverse complement strand
GCTGGGAGAAGAAACCGGAAAACTATCTGGGTTTGCTTCATCTGGTTTGTGCTCTCATTACCTACCGTGCCACAGGTCTACTGGGATAAGCTCTTAGTGCGAGTCAAATCCAGGTACTGCAGCCCAGTCAGACCCGCCAAATGGCTCAAGTCCGAATCTGTGGCCACCTTCAATCTTAGACCAGGGACCTTCTTCTCGCTCATCTCGCGGATCAGCAAGTCCCAATCCGTCACGGGGGCCAAGGGTTGCACCCCCCAATTTTGGCACGGAGGGATTTCCAGGGGAGCCGTACTCGGCGTTTGGCCAATCGGCTTGGGTGCGAAGGTGGACTGAGTAGTCCGAACAAAGACGATGAACGCCAACTCGGAGTTGAAAGTCCGGGCGGCATACCGAGGTTGCTCCGATTTCTCGCTGTCCGCGGCGGCTCCGCTGATTGACTGGGCGGGCTTGTCTGTACTCTGCGCTGTCGATTGTGCTTGGCCTCTTGTTATGGTCAGGTTTGGCAACGACTGCTGAAGCCTCTGTACACCCGCATCGGTGACTTGGTTACCAGACAGATTCAGGTTCCGAAGTCCAGTCAGGTCCTTGAGGTGTTCGAGCCCTGCATCCGTGACCCCGGTATTGGACAGATTCAACCGCTGTAATCCGGTCAGGCCCTTGAGGTGTTCCAGTCCCGCATCGCTGATTTGAGTTCCATTGAGGTGCAATGACTCAAGCCCGTTCATACCCTTGAGGTGTTCGAGACCCGCATTCGTGATCTGGGCGTTACTGAGACCCAAGTACCGCCACTGGGCCCCTGTCTTGGCTGCGAGTCGGGCCAGACCCGCGTCCGTGACGCGCGGCGCAGACAACCACAGTCCCTGCAATTTGGCCAGGCTCTTGAGATGCTCCAAGCCCGCATCTGTGATCCGCTCGCTGCTCAAACTCAGACTCTGCAATTCCGCGAGACATTCGAGATCCGCTAGGCCAGCGTCCGTGATCTCCGGGGCGCTGAGCCACAAGTCATGCAAACCAGTCAGGCCCTTGAGATAGGTCAGACCTGCATCTGTGATGCGCGTGTCGTCCAGACTCAACTCCTCCAATCTCGTAAGACCTTTGAGATGCTCCAACCCCGCATCAGTGATCGCAGTCGCGTGCAATTCCAGTCCCTCCAGTTCCTTCATGCCCTCGAGATACTTCAATCCCGCATCGGTGATCTTGGTCTGGTACAGTGTCATCCACTGCAATCTCGTCAGATTCTTGAGGTGTGCCAAGCCCACATCCGTGATGGGCGTACGCGCGAGGTCCAAGCCTCTCAGTTCACTGAGGCCCTTGAGGTGGGCCAGACCTGCGTCGGCAATCCGGTCGTGGATTAGACTCAGGTACCGCAGTTCTGTCAAGCCTTTGAGATGTTCCAGACCGGAATCGGTGATCTTAGTGCCGGACAGGTCTAGACGCTGCAATCGAGTCAGACCCTTGAGATGTTCCAGGCTGGCATCCGTGATTGGGGTGACGTCCAACCGCAGTTGCTCCAATCCGGTCAGGCCCCCAAGGTAAGCCACGCCCGCATCCGTGATCCGTGTACGGGTCAAGTCGAGGTACCGAAGCTCTGTCAGACCCCCCAAATGCTTCAAATCGGAATCTGTGGCTATAGGTAGCTGCAAACCGGGAACTTCGTACCGGCTCATCTCTTGGGCCAGCAGGCTCGAGTCCTTCAATGGGGTCGAGAGTTTCACCCACCAAATCCGACACGCAGGAATTTCCAGCGAAGTGGCGCTCGGCGTCTGCCCAATCTGTCTGTCTCCCGACTCACGAGTCTCCCGAACCCAGACCTCGAACGCCAGCTTGGAATTGAAGGTCCGGGCGGCATAGAGAGGTTGCTCCGGTTTCTCGCTGTCCGCGGCGCCCTCGTTCAGACTCTTGGTTGTTGGTTGCGTTCCGCCGCTGGCGGTCAATACAAACGCGGTAGGGACTGCCAATAAAGCGACGAGAACAACACACAGCAGAACAGCCGGACTTGGGTGTTTGTAGAATTTCTTTCCTGGCCTTAACATGGTATTTATCCTTTCCTCGATATTTTTCACGGGTCCGGCTATAGCCAACGACGGAACAGGCCGGGTCGATTCATGCTCGGTAATCAATATGTTCACAATCGCCTTGCTGTAGTCTCTGGCTTGAGCGCCCCAGCGCGCAATAACCATCTCATCGCAGCACTTCTCACGCTCAGCGCGGATTCTCTTATTCGCCCACCAGACCAGAGGGTGGAACCAGAAGACGCCCTGAGCCACAATCTGCAAGAGATTAACCGCCGCATCGAAGCGCAGGATATGACTTAATTCATGCCCCAGGATGCCTCTGCGGTGCTCAGCGACATCCACCTTGGTGAAATTGCCCGGCAGATAAATGCTCCCGCGGAGCAGGCCCCACACAAACGGCTGACCGATGCCTTCAACCAGCCAAAGCGTTGGTGAAATCCTGACACCGAGGCCAGAGAATAGCTCCTCAATCTCGCTTTGCAGTCCGGCCGGCAGGAGTTTTCGCTCGCGCCTTAGCCAAAACTCGGTCCGAAGCGCCTTTACCACAGCGACAAGGACGAACACGCTCGCCCCCACAATCCATCCGAGAGCCAGCCACTGGCGAATCGTGAATTTCGGTGTATGCTTGACGTTGACTGGGCCCGGCAACACCGGCGTTTCGACCACAGAGGTTCTGGTAGGTTCGACCGCTATCAGCTCGGTCGGCGGCACTACGATCACTGCTCGCTGTTCGGGCAACACCGGCAGTGGAATCGTGAGCAAAGGCGGCACCAGACATTTGGCTAAGACAATCAGCCAGAGCAAATAACGCACGTGCGCGCTTCTATTTCTCAATGCCAAAACCACCGCTGCCACTACCACCACAAAGACGGCTATCTGCCAGCTCTGCGTCAGCAGATAACCCGTGATCTGGATTGAATAGTTGTCCATCGTTCTGTCTCCACGCAAGCGCAAAGATTACTTTTTGCTTGTCAACTGTTTGAGCCTCTCGATGTCGTCGGTGCTGAGCTTGCCGTGTTCGGCCAAATACTGCACGAGGGGAATCGCGTCGCCGCCGAAGAGACGATCCAGAAAATCGCCGACCGACCTCTTGACGACATGCTCCTTTTTGACCGCAGCGAGAAAGACATGAGCCTTGCCGCGAACGTCGTGTTTCAGGTAGCCTTTATTTTCAAGCCGGCGTAGCAGTGTTTGAACGGTCGCATACGCAATTCTTCGCCGGGCGGGCAGCTTGTCGCACACATCCTGAACAGTCGCCTGGCCGACCTGCCAGACCAATCGTAAAATTTCAGTTTCGGACGGGCTCAGGGCCGGTAGCGTTTTGCGCGTCATAATGATCTCCTTTTACAATTGTATTTTACATTTGTACAATCACAATATCGTACATTTGTACAAGTTGTCAACAAGAATTTTGAGGATTTCGAAAAAAATTTCCTTTCCTTACGGAGGGCAGTAAAATGGCTTTCGATATCTGCTCCCGCTGTTACCCGTCGCGGTAACACTCTCTTGGGCCGATTTCCGGCGTCCGAAGGCCTTTATCGAAGAAAAACTGGCGGATGCTCGTACACAAATGGCATTTTCCGGCGTAAAAATCCGCCCTTTTGTAGCCCCGTTTTTCGGCCTCGGCGAGTAATCCAACCGGCCCGGAATTGAATAGCGTCTCGATGAGGGCGTTGCGAGTGGGGCCGAACTGCTTCCAGATCTCTTCGAGCGGCGTCTGATTTACATTTCCGAAAATAATGCCGCTGCACGTGCCGCTAAAGACGTTGCCGAAGGGGTCGATATGCACGCCCTTGGCGCCGAGAAAATCCGTCTTGCAATTCAGCGATGCAAGAGCCTGGATCGGTTTTGCCGCTATCAGGCCGGCTAATTTCCCCACGGCCCGGCCGGTGAAACGGCACGGATAATCCTGCATCGTGCGCAGATACACCTGCTCACGCTCGGCGGGCGAGAGACCTTTCATGTCTGTGGGCTCATCCAGGTACTTTCGCCAGCGGACCAGCACGCGGCCGGAACCCAGGATGTCGCTCGCGATTTGGGCCAACCGGCGCACCGGCTCAGTATCCACGTATTCCTGATGAAACGGGTCGGTGCTGATCTTCAGCCGATCCATCCCAAGCTCGTCCAGCCTTTTGAGCCGCTGGGCTGCAATCTGTTCAGTTGTAGCCCAGAAGCCATTCGTCTCGATCAAATCGACCTTGCCAAGCTTTTCATTCTTAGCCGCCCGGAGGACCTCCAGCAGATGGTCCCAATAGAGAACAGGCTCGCCGCCGGTGATATGAACCTTCGCGCCGTCGCCCGCCAGAATTTTTAGCGACTGCCACGCACTGACGGCGGTCTCCACGGGCATCAGCCCGCCTTTCTCGGGGCGGCAATTGTAATAGCAAAACTCGCAGACGCTGTTGCACTTGTAGGTCAACAGCAGTCCGGCCGAGCGCCACAGCTTGAATTTGAGCTCATCTCGTGCGGCCTGACTATTGTAGATATTCTCTGACAGCTCAATCATTATGCCTGATCCGTCGAATCCTCGCTCAATCGCTCAGGCGATAGTGTTTTTTCAGATAAATCTGAATCACGGTAATGTCGGCCGGCGTGATACCGCTGATTCGAGAAGCCTGTGCAAGGGTGCTCGGTTTGAAAGCCGACAACTTCTCTTTCGCCTCGGCGCGTAGATGTGTGATGTCGTTGTAATCCAGAGCCGCCGGAATTTTCTTTTTCTCCAGGGTCCTCAAGTTGGCCACGAGCCGCTCCTGCTTGCCTAAATACCCTTCGTACTTGGCATCGACAATGACCGCCTGCACGACATCTTCGCTGAGATTCATCTTCCTGACCTCAGGATGCTCCGCCAGCGCATCGGTAAGAGGATTCTCCGGCTGGCGAAGCTGGTCCCACAGTTTAATCCCGTCCGCATCGGCCGTCGTGCTCCGCAGAAAGCCTCTGAGCCTGTCAATGTCACTCAGCTTCTTTTGAAACCTCGCCCATCGCAGCCCGCCGACAAGCCCGACGGATTCGCCGATTGGGGTCAGTCTCCGGTCGGCGTTGTCGGCCCTCAGCGCCAATCTGAACTCGGCTCGCGACGTGAACATTCGATACGGCTCATCAATACCCTTTGTGAGCAGATCGTCAATCATCACGGCGATATAAGCCTGGTCCCGGCCGAGAACAACGGGCTCTTTGCCCTGCAATTTCCTTGCGGCATTGATGCCGGCCATAATGCCCTGTCCCGCGGCCTCTTCATACCCGCTGGTCCCGTTGATCTGGCCCGCGAGGAACAGGCCCGAGATTTTTTTGGTCTCCAGATTCGGCTTGAGCTGAATCGGGGGACAATAGTCATATTCGATCGCGTAGCCGTAATGAACGATGCGGGCGTTTTCCGTGCCGGGCAAAAGCTTGAGCATCTGCTCCTGGATGTCCTTCGGCACAGACGTGCTCATGCCGTTGCAGTATATGGTCGATTGCGCTTCGTCTTCGGGCTCCAGAAATATCTGGTGGCGATCTTTATCTGCAAAACGTAAGATTTTCGTCTCGATACTCGGGCAATATCGCGGGCCGGTGGAGCGAATCTGGCCAGAGTAAAGAGGCGCCCGGTGCAGATTGTCCTTGAGGAGCTGATGTATCTTTTGATTGGTGTAGGTGATCCAGCAGGGAATCTGCGGCCTGTCAATTCGCTCGGTCATAAACGAAAAGGGCACGGGCCTTTCGTCCCCGTGCTGGATTTCGAGCCTGTCGAAAGCCACCGTCGCCGCATCCAGCCTCGGCGGCGTGCCGGTCTTGAGCCTCGCCAGTGCCAATCCCATCTGCCGGAGGCTGTCGGACAGCTCGTTGGCCGCCAGCTCGCCGAGCCGCCCGCCGGCGAACTGCTCTGTCCCGACGTGCATCAGGCCGCGCAGAAACGTCCCCGTGGTCACGATGACGGCCGGGGCATAAAATATCCTTCCGTCGCCGCAAGCGACGGCCCGGACGCAATCGCCCTCTACCAGAATCTTCGAGACCATCGCTTCAACGATAGTCAGGTTCGGAGTTTGTTCGAGCAACGTGCGAACGTAATCTTTGTATTTGTATTTGTCGGCTTGCGCCCGCGGTGCCTGTACCGCGGGCCCTTTCGAGCGATTCAGCAGGCGAAACTGGATTCCCGTAGCATCGGTCGCCAGGCCCATCAAGCCCCCGAGCGCATCGATCTCGCGCGCAATCTGTCCTTTGCCCAGGCCGCCGACGGCCGGGTTGCAGCTCATCTTGGCTATCGTGTCCCTGCTGAGTGTCACCAGGCAGGTCTTAGCGCCGATTCTCGCCGCCGCATGAGCGGCCTCGACCCCCGCGTGCCCTCCACCGACGACAACGCAATCGAAATCACATGGTTTCACTCTGTTGGACATATTCAATCAGTATAGCTCTTTGGTCTTTCTAATCAAGGCAAGCTCGGTATTACCTTCGGCGGCATCTAAAGGGAATGAAGAAGAAGAATAAGATCTTTGATTGACAAGGGGTATTATTAAGGTATAATTATTATACTATGGAATTTGAATTTGATTCCCAAAAGAGCCGAAGCAATAAGGAAAAGCACGGGATTGATTTTAGCCAAATCCAGGCATTGTGGAATGATTCAGATTTAATTGAGATCCCCGCACGAACGAGCGATGAGCCAAGATTTTTAGTCATTGGGAAGATTGCTGAAGAGCATTGGTCTGCGGTCATAACATATAGAGACGAAAAAATAAGGATTATCTCGGTACGACGCTCCAGAAAAGAGGAGATTGATATTTATGAAAGCTAAAGAATTTGACAAGAAATTTGACGAGGGCAAGGATATTTCCAAGTACCTCGATATGTCAAAAGCCAGAAGGCGCGGTCAAGAACAGAAAAGGGTCAATGTGGATTTTCCTCTGTGGATGGTCCGCTTATTGGATAAAGAGGCAAAACGTCTGGGCGTGCCTCGACAATCCATCATCAAAGTGTGGGTAGCTGAACGTATAGAAAAAGCCTCCTCTTAACCATTCGAAGAAGGAACGGCTGAAATGGGCTATGTATATGTAGATATTCTCAGAATAAAGCCAATGTTACCCATCCAGTAATACACGTTCGCCAATCCATTATCATCCCTCGTCTATCTCCCGTCACTTGCCTTTTGCCGCCAGCGCAACAGCCGAGGCGATCGCAAAATTCGCGGTGTGGGTGATACTGACGCTGATGTGCTCAATCCCGAGGCCGTCGGCAATTTTTTTAACCTCGCCGCTGAGCGACACCTGCGGCTGGCCCACTGCGTTGTTTATCACCTCGATATCCGTCCAGGCGATCTTTCCCCGCCAGCCAGTCCCCATGAGCTTGAGGATCGCTTCCTTCGCCGCGAAGCGGCCGGCCAGCTTTTCCATTTCATTTTTGTTCGCCGAGGCGTAGGCCCGTTCCGCGGCGGTAAAAACCCGATTGACAAAGCGATCCCCGTGCCGCTGCACCATCTGCTCTATCCGCGGACAATCGACAAGGTCTATCCCGTGAGCGATAATCTCCATAATTTGTAATCGCAGATTTAAGATTTTTGATTACTTATCTGGTGAATCTTTTCCAGGCAGAAATCGATGAATTTGTCCGTTCGGCCGAGCTGGGCCTGGCTTAGAATTCGAGCTCTAAGCCGGTTAAACATTTCATTTCGGCGTTCGAGAATAACCTGTTCTTCGACCCGCCCCTGGACCTGCTCGAACGGCTCGTAGTCGCCCGATTGCTTTTCTTCCAGTTTCATAATGAAAACGTGCCCGGGCGCCTCAATCGGCACTGAGACCTGGCCGACCTCCATTTTTCCGGCTTCAACGGCAAGGATATCGTAAGGCGCCGCCAACGACGCCGGGGTCACCGGCCTCCACAATCCGCCAAACTCTCTCCATTCATCGTGCGAATACTGCTTCGCCAGCCCGGCGAAATCCTCACCCGACTGTATGCGTGCGAACAAACTGTCGGCCAGCTTTTTCGCAAGGCGCCGGCGATCCTCGTTCGGATCCGTGACGTTCAACCGGGCCGGTTGAATGTCAATCAGCCGGAACGTTATCCTCGCCACTTTGGCGAAGGATTCGTCCTTCATCCGGTCGTAGCAGTCCATAAGCTCACGGTAGGTAATCGGCCTGTTATCGGACAGTTTTGACGTCACATACCACTTAATGAGGATATCCCTTTTCTGCCGCTCCATAAAACTCTTGCGATCCATTCCCTTCTGTTTCAGCGCCTGGTCCGCCTTGTCCTGGTCACCTGCAAAATCCAGAGTGAATTTTCTGAACTCATTGTCCGCCGCTTTTTGCAGCGTCTCGTCAACGTTGTCTCCCGCCTGTTTCCTGGCGTACTGGTAGAGCAGCATATTCGATATTTTGTCGATGAGAATGTCTTCGAATGAACCTCTGGCCTGTTTCTTGAACTGCTCCAGGTCCGTCTTCTGGGCTACAGCCCTGAAATGCTCCGTGGGGGTAACCAATACGCCATTGAGCCACATGGGTGATGTGATTATTTCGTCGCTGCTGAGGGTCTCGCCGCCCACCATCAGCACAAGTCCTCCGCCGGCCTCGACGAGCTCGATTTTCTGTGTCAGAGCGACGCGCGCCAGCTCGCTATCGGTCAATTTGGATTTACCGCCGTCGCAGCCGCCGATTAACGGAAGTATCAATACTGATAAACAAATGCGCCTGTACATACTTTGATCTCGAATCCACCGCTTATCGTTGGACGGTCTATTCGGCTGCGTTGGGGTTTCCTTTCAGGCCGATCTGCTCAGCTACGTCCCGCATTCCCATGATCACGTCGGTAATCAGCTCGCCCAATTCCACCCCTAACATTCCAGCCCCCTTTTCGATAACGTCTCGATTCACACCGGCGGCGAAGGACCGGTCCTTCCATTTTTTCCTGACTGATTTTGCCGTCATATCCAGGACACTCCTACTGGGCCGCACCAGCGCAGTGGCCGTCACCAGCCCTGTTAGCTCGTCAACCGCGTACAGCACTTTCTCCAGCTCGCTTTGAGGCTCGACCTCGGTGCATATTCCCCATCCGTAAGACACCACGGCTCGGACGTATTCAGCCGGCCAGCCCTCCCCATTCAAGATTTCCTCAGTCTTACGGCAGTGCTGATCGGGAAACTGCTCATAGTCCAAATCGTGGATCAGTCCGATAACGCCCCATTGCTCCTGGTCATAGCCCTTCTTGCGGGCGTAATACCGCATCACTGCTTCGACCGCCAGCGCGTGTTTGATCAACCCCTCATTCTTGTTGTATTTTCTCAGCAGCGAAACAGCCTCTTCGCGGCTGGGTCCGACCTTTGCCATAATTTGCCCTGTAATAGTATAGAAATCGCCGGTTTTCAGGCCCACGAGAGCACGGAGCAACCTGCAAAACTAATTTAAAAGCAAGCTCATCAAATTGCAATTCTTATTTTTCAGGAGTATAAGAGACCCGCGGGCTGCTTAACAAGAACCGTCCACTGAACCGACGCATTGGCAGTCCGGCCGCGATGAAGTATGGCCAGGCTATCTTGGGCCTACTTCGATCACAGAAAAAGGGTGTTCAGCCCATGAAATGCGCAAATAAATTCGGCGGCGTCCTGACTACTCTCAGATACGGCGCCGAATCCATCTATGTCTAACGGCCGTCGTGATTCCGGCCCACCGTTTTATCTGAACCTTCGAACGGCCCCAATACCCAAGCCCCAGGCGTCGCTTGTCATCCTATACTCAGCATACCAGGAAGTCTCTGCGTCAGCCTCTCCCTGCAGGCCGACATAAACGCCGAGTTCCGACTCTTCCTTTATATCCTCCGACAATTCCACCCTATCGAGCGGAGGAATACCACTTGAATCCAGCCCACTAACACTGGTTTCGATATCTCCTTCTACGAAATGCAGGAAAGGACCGCCGTAAACAGAGAAACCCTCCAACTGGACGGTTGGGCCGACGGCAACCTGGATTTCGCGCAGGTCAAGCTCGACGTCGCCGGTCAAACGATTCGGCAAGGTTGGGGGTTCCGGATTAAGGCTAATATCGCCCTCACTTGGATTTTCCCAGAGCACCTGGAGCAATCCACCCCAGGTCACGTCACCGTCCTTCCAAAAGGTTGCTCTGGCCCCCAGACCCCAGGCGAATCCCAAGCCGCCATCCAATCCCGTGTACTTGTCGCCCGGGTAAACTCCCGCTGTGCTCTCTTCCATATCGTCCTGAGCGTCAGATACACCGAGGCACAAGAATACGTCCACGTTCTCGGAAACGCCGTAGCCAAACTGGCCTAACACCAAGTTCGATGTAAGGTCCTTAATATCGTGCTTAGAACCCAACCACGGTCCCCAAATGCCACTGCCCGGATCCTCTCGAGATTCACCCGATGCCTCCAAGTCCATCTGCGAGTAAGAATACCCAAGGCCGACGTTCCATTGGTCCTGGCCTATAAGAGCCCTTGGGGGCCCCATCAAGGGTAAAGCAGAAACGACCGAGCTGCACACACCTACTACTATCAGAGCCACAGCCAATATCGCTATTTTTTTTTGCATAAGTCACACTCCTTTCAGTATTAAGTGATTGCTCGACATCTTTCGGACCTCTGAAATCATACATGACATATCGACCCGCGTTAACCAAAAGCTTTCTCTTTTTTCGAGATTTGCATTTAAAATCAGGCGGCAAGACGGCTAAAATCCGCATTCTTTCAAAACCCTGCGAAATCTTCTTGATAACACACTTGTCAATCGCGTCCGGCCTCGTAGAGCAAGAAGAGAAACCCGAACGCTGAACGTGTTATCGGAACTTCGACTTTGACGCGCCGAGCCGCAGCCGGACGCCATTGGTACGGGCAAAAACAGGCCCGATAATCCCGCTTGAGCAGAATACAGCAGCAGAACTACTGCGATCAGCCAAGTCCCATAGCATTTCTTCTTGACAGGAATATATAAATAATGTATACTGATTAGGTGTAGCATTCGGAGGTGCGAGGTGTGGTGAAAACGGGCCATCTTTTTCATGCAAGTTTTCTCCCGCCACTGGTTGCGTTGTCCCGTGTTCGGAACGTGAGAGGGACACGAATAAAAGATCACGGTGCATTACAAACTCTAAACGAGGGACAAGTGGTTTTTGCGGGAAATCCATCATGAAAAGCAAGAAGAATAGAGAGAGTGTCTTTGCGGCTAATATTCCTCTGACGCTCCTGGTCCTGGCCATCTCTATGGTGGCTGTCGCAAACACAGCAATGGCAAAATCGCTGTACGTCATCGCCGATATCTTGGGGGCCGGGCCGCACCCGACACAGCCCGTACAGGCCTATGATATCGGAGTCGATGGTACTCTGACGTTTCAGGCCCAGCACGATATACCGCATCGCATGCTCGGCGCCATAGGGATGGCCATCGACGCCGATTCGGGATACGTGTTTATCACATACGAGGCCGCGGACGAGATTCAGTTGCTGGATCCCATAACGATGACGGACGCAGGAACGACCATCGCCCCAGATGCCAAGAACTTGGCCGGCATCGTTTACGACCATCATAAGGGACTGTTGTACACGGTTGACCGCAGACAGAACACGTTATATGTGTACGACTGGGATCCAAAGACAACCACGCTGACACATGTGCCGGGCTCACCGTTCACTCTTACAAGGGCTTCCGGCTTTGGAATTGCGCTAGACGAAATTGACGACCGGCTCTATGTGGCGAACGCCACTAACTCCGTCACCGTGTACAGGACCTCCGACTGGGAGCAGGTCGATACCATCACCCTGAGCCGCCTGGCTATTAGCATTGCCTTGGACGTTAAGAACGGTCTTATGTACACAGGCGCCGGATTCGCAGGGAATATGTACCTTACACAGTACGACTTGGCCACCGGAACTGAAAAAGAAGTCCAAGTGGAACCCGACGCCGGGGTCATGGGGCTCGCCGTGAACCCAGACACCGGTTTTGTGTACCTGAACACAGGTGTAAACAACGCCCCCGGCGGAGATAACCTCTTGGTCTATGACACAGCACTCAACCAAATCGATTTTATCCCTGCCATCGGCAACCCGACCGGCCTGGCTATCCCGGGCAAGGATATCGGCTATAATCCGCTGAATCTCAAGAAAACGGCTCTGCGAGGTGTCACCGAAAGCACCACGCCCGGTGGAATGCCCTCTGTGGGTGCAGGCGACACCATGACATACGGCGTCGCCTTCGAAAATAAAAACAGTTTTACCGTAACCGGCGTGTCGATTATCGATACATTGCCGCGCGAAGTGTCCTTTGTTTCGGCTGTTGATGACGGAGTCAACGGACACTATGACGCCAAGACGCACACTTACAGGTGGTCCTATCCTTCTTTGCCGCCGGGCTCGTCAACGGTTCTGGAGCTGACGGCAAAAGTAGCTCAGGATGTGGTGGTCGGCACTGTGATTACAAACACGGTGACCATCAACAGCAACGAAACAGCGCCGACAACGACAAGTGTTGACGTTGTTGTAGAAAACAACGCCCTTAATATAAGCAAGAACATTTTCGGAGTTGACGAAGGCCATGTTGCGTGGGTCGATATCAATGCGCCTGTCACGTACACCATCTGCTTTGACAATAACGACAATGGTTTCCCCGTCACGGAGGTTTCCATCACGGACATTCTGCCGGACGAGGTCACCTTCGTCTCGGCCGACGGGGGCAAATCGGGCGGCAAGTATAATCCAGCGGCACATACGTACACCTGGTCCTACCCGATTCTCGAGCCGGGAACAAGCACGTGTTTGGGGCTGGTCGTCAACGTAAATCCGGACGTCGCCCCGGGCACAACGTTCACCAATTCCGTCATTATCGACAGCAATGAGACGCCGCCCTCCACGGCAAGTGTCGATGCAACAACGTACTATAATCCTCTCAATCTCAGCAAGAGCATCGTCGGAGCCGCTGACGGCAAGCTCAAATGGGCGGGGCCGGATGAGAAGATCACCTATACCATTACCTTTGACAATAAAGTCAATGATTCGGCTGTAACCAACGTAACGATTGTGGATACACTGCCGCCGCACGTGAGTTTCGTACGCGCCGACAGCGACGGAACTTTCGGGCACTATGACCCCAAAGCGCGCACCTATACGTGGTCCTATGCCTCTTTGCCGGGCAAATCGAAGACAGCCACTTCTTTGGAGCTGGTGGTACAGGTGGATAAGGACGCCCCCACGGCCACGATCCTGACCAATTCCGTCACTATCGACAGCGACGAAACGCGGCCCACGACGGCCCGCGTGGACGCGATCACGTATTACAAGGACCTCAATCTCAGCAAGATTGTCGTCGGAGGCGTGATTGGTGAAACCGAATGGGTCGATGTGAACGACGTCGTTACCTACAGCATCTGCTTCGATAACGACAACGATGCGCCCGTCACCAACGTGTTGATTGTTGACACGCTTCCGAAGCACGTAACCTTCATAGCAGCCGACGGGGACAAAGCCTCCGGACAGTACGACCCCAAAGCCCATACGTACACGTGGGTGTATCCGTCTCTACCCGCCGGATCATCAACGTGCCTCGAGTTGAGAGCGCGGGTTAAAGAAGGTACCCCACCCGCGACGACCATCACCAACCTGGTCACCATCGACAGCGACGAAACGCTGCCATCGACGGCCACTGTGGACGTCATCGTGGGCGAAAGCCCTCTGGAGGTCCAGAACTTCCGGATAGTGCCTGGAATCATCAGGCGTTCGGGTGAAACGTACGAGGTGCAGGCCATCGCGATACTGCCGCCGGGCATCGGAAAAGACGACGTCAAGGACGTGCTGCCGACGCTTTATCCGGGCAGAGTCAGGGCGAAGCGTCAGCTTGTGTACGGCGATGCCAACAAAGTGAAGGTCATCGCTGTATTCGACAAAGATGAGCTGATGAACGCGATACCCGGCTTTGGAGAAATGACGTGGAGAGTGGTCGGCAAGCTCAAGGCAGGCCGATCCTTCGCTGGTGAGGCAACGGTCTATATCACGAAATACACGGGCCCCTAATCATCGCCCATAGCGTTTGAAAGGCCTCAAGAGAAGCTATTTCAAGAATCAAAGGGCCGACCCCCTACAGGAGGTAGGGTCCATCTCCTATTTGCCCTGGAGCGCTTTGGTCTTTTCGTATTGTACCAAATCAAAGACCAGAATGCCCCTTCCGACCCCGGCCATGTCACCCCTCCTGGCAAATTGGAATGCCATGTACCGCCCGTCATCGCTGACCACCGGATTCGAGGCCTTATAGCCCGGATAGTCAGAAAAAAACGTCAGCCGGCTCGTGCTCGCTGAGCCATCCAAAGTTAGCTTGTAGATGTCGATGTAATCCGTCCCTTTGCGATTGTGCTTGTCGCACTCGACCAGCGTGTGCCTGCCGTCGGGGAAGATGCCTTCCGGCTCATCGTACTGGTCCGGCGCCTGCGAGTAGTTGACCACCTTACCCGTTCCGATATCCAGCCCCATGACTTCCGTGCCCTGATACCCATACGCGCTGAATATCAGCTCCTTCTCATCGGGCGGGCGGAAGCTCTGCGTCTCAAGTCCGGTCTCGAACGGCAAATCCCGCTTGTCCAGAATCTTCTTCCTGCCTGCAAGCTCAGGTTTCCCGTCCTTGTAAACGACGTCGGCCATGTAGAACGCCTCGCCCTGCGTCCAGGCGATACGCATGTGCCTGCGCGAAACAGCAGGGCCTTCGGAGCACTTCTCGCCCAGAGGCACCGGAGCACTCGATAGGTCCTTTTTCAGCACCCACAATTCCGCGTTCTTCTCACTTCGGCTCGCCAACGGGTCATTCGCATCGAACCGCCGTGCCCCCGAAAGGAGAATGTCACCATTAACCAGATACAACGCTCGCGTGTAACCCTCGTGGTAGTAGCGGTGCGTCATCGGACGAATGATATTGGTTCCCAATTCGACTTCGTACACATCGCCAAACGTTTTTTCGACAAAAAGAATCTTTTTGCCATCGTGCGACCAGTCGGCCCTCTCGCCAAAGTGCGTCACCTGCCTTATATATCCCGGCAGCTCATCCAACGGCGACTTGCCTTCTTTGCTCTGGGATTGCCCGAGGCAGCTCACCCACAACAGTCCGGCCGAAACCAATAACGCGAATTTCCACAGCTTGTGCCCCATATATCATCTCCTGATTCCATGCTGTAATTTTTTCTTGCCGCCGCTCTTACTTGTAGTAGCGCCCCACATACCCGACAATCGCTTTCTTGAGCTCCAGTGGATCGACCATTCCAACGCGGCGGTAAATAACCTGCCCGCCCGGCTGAATTAACATCGTATAGGGAACCCCGCCCAACAAGTCCTTATCCACGGCAGCCATAAGCCGGTACGCATCGTCAGAGTCAAAAAGGTAATTCTTGCATGATGCCTGCTGCTTCTTCAGCGCCGAAAGAACATTGCTCTTTCTGCTTGCTGAATCGGCACTGATTGTAATCAGCTCGAACTCCCGCTTACGGTACATCCGGTTCATGGTGATAAATTCCGCCAACTGCTCCACGCTTGGACTACTCCAGCTCGCCCAGACAGCAATCAATCGCAATTTGCCTGAATCGTTCTTGACGAGCCCCTCGATGCCCTTGGCGTCTATCGTTTCGACGGTGACGTTTTCCTTTGCCCAATTCTCGAAGGCTTGCTTAACGGACTCCCGCTTGTCCGACCACTTAATCGAACAGCCGATTGTCTGCGTGTTTTCAACGGGGACTATTTTGCCTTCCAACAACGCCTCAATCGCATTGTGCGCATCGCTGGATTTGACGAGCTTGGGCTTCTCAGAATCATCGATGCGCCCGACGTAGCGCAGCGTGCGTCCCTTGTCAAAGACAAATACGTGCGGCGTGCGAGCCGGGCCGTACAACCGAGAAACTTTTTGTTCATCCCCATCGTAGAGATATGGGAAATTATATTCCATGTCCTTTGCACGGATTTTCATCTCCTCGAACGAGTCACTCATATCTGAATATCCCAATTCATCCAGGCGCACGGCCTTGGGATCGTTCGGCGAAATCGCCACGAGTACCACACCTTTACTTTGATAGTCGGCCGCCAGCTTCTTGATCCGCTCCTCGTACGCCTGGGCGGTCGGGCAGTGGTTGCACGTAAAAACGATCACGAGGATATTCGCCTTGTCGAAATCCGCGAGCTTGTATTGCCGCCCATCCACGCCGGGCAGATTGAAATCAGGCGCCTTGGCGCCAATTTCAAGCGTCTTAGGCTCCCCCGGCGCCGACCAGCTTACACCCACCACAAACAGTGCGACTACCACCGCTCCAAAAATTCGCTGTTTACATTTACTCATAGGAGGTCTCCTTCTTACATAACACGGCTGAGTTTTTGCTCACAACTTTCTTATTCTGCCTCTGGCCCAGAATTTTTCTCAGAACGGTTATCAGCGTCTTCGGCTCGAAGTAATTTTCTGTCAGTCGCAGATACGCCGTCTTGGAATCCGGGATTCTAACCTTTCCCGCAGCCGCTGAAAACAGAGATTTGGCTTTGAGGCCGTGGTCTTCTGCAAATGAGAATATCAAATCCAGGCCCGAGGCAACAATGCTCTTAATGTCCAGCCTGCTTGCCTTGATTCGCAGCTCGGCTAAGTCCAGCAGCAATTTGACCTCCTCCGGCACCGGACCATAGACATCCGCCAGCTCGCCGGCGATTTGTTCCAGGTCCTCGTCCGCCCGGGCAACCGCAATTCTGCGATAGACATCCATCCTGTGCCTGTTGATGGGTACGTAATTCTTCGGTATATACGTGGCAAAGCCCAGATCGATCACCGCCGTCGGTATCGCCTCGACAGGCTCGTTTTTCAATCTTCGCACGGCATCGGCCAGCAGCTCACAGTACATCTGGTAGCCCACCGTCTGGATATGACCCGACTGCTCGCCGCCCAATATATTGCCGGCGCCGCGAATCTCCAAATCCCGCAGAGCGATCCGAAAGCCCGCCCCCAAATGCGAATACTCTTCAATCGCTTTGAGGCGTTTGGCCGCCAATGGCGTGATCGGCCGGGACATGGGCAGCAGCATATACGCATACGCGCGGTGCTTATACCGGCCCACCCGCCCGCGAAGCTGGTGCAGCTCCGCCAAGCCGAAACGGTCCGCATCGTTGATAAAAATCGTGTTAGCGTTGGGAATATCCAGCCCCGACTCGATAATCGTCGTGCAGACCAGCACATCGGTCCAGCCCGTCACAAACTCGACCATCGCCGTCTCCAGCTCGCTTTTGGTCATCTGGCCGTGCGCGATGCCGATCTTTGCATCGCCGATGAGTTTCTGAATCTCCCAGGCCTTCTTCTCGATCGTCTTGACCCGGTTGTGCAGGAAAAATACCTGTCCCTGGCGATTCAATTCCCGATAAATCGCCTTTTTGATAAGCTCGTTATTGTAAGCGGTCACGGCTGTCACGATGCTTCGCCGATCCAGCGGCGGCGTCCCTAACGAGCTGATGTCACGCAGCCCCAGAAGCGACATGTGCAGCGTTCGGGGAATCGGCGTGGCCGTCATGGTCAGAATGTCCACGTTCACGCGCAGTCTCTTGAGCTTCTCTTTGTGCTCGACCCCGAATCGCTGCTCCTCGTCGATGATCAGAAGCCCCAGGTCCTTGAACCCGACATCGCCGCTCAAGAGCCGATGCGTCCCTATCAGCACATCGACTTTGCCCGCCTTTGTCCGCGCGATGACGTCCCTGGCCTCCCGCGCCGTCTTGAACCGGTTCAGGACCTCGATGCAAACCGGGAAATCGGCGAACCGCTCGGTAAACGTTCTGCCGTGCTGCACGCACAGCACCGTCGTCGGCGTCAGGACGGCGACCTGCTTGCCGTTCTCGACAGCCTTGAACGCCGCACGCATCGCAAGCTCCGTCTTGCCATAGCCCACGTCACCGCAGAGCAGGCGGTCCATGATAATAGGCTGCTGCATGTCCGCTTTGATTTGCTCGGCGGCGGTCGTCTGGTCCGGCGTCTCCTGATATGCAAACGACTCCTCGAATTCCACCTGCCAGCTCGAATCCTTCTTACATGCAATCCCGCCCGCCGCCTGACGCTTCGCCTGAACCTCCAACAGCTCGACAGCAAGGTCCCGAACGGAATTGGCGACTTTCTCTTTCTGCTTCTGCCATCTCTTCGAGCCGACCTTGCTCAGGTTTGGCCGTTTCGGACTGGTCCCGATGTACTTCTGCACCAGCGCGATGTTGCGAGCCGAGACCTGGATTTTCACACCGCCGGCGTATTCAATCGTCAGATATTCGTTCGCGCCGCCCTTTTCGTGCAGCGTTTGTACGCCGCAGAATTTCCCTATGCCGTAGGACGCATGAACGACGTAGTCGCCATCCTGCAAATCGCTGAGCGTCTCCACCGGCGAGCTGACCCGCGTCGGCCTGCGCGTTCGCCGCAGGGCGTATTGCCCGAACAACTCGTGATGGCTGATGATAATCGTATCGAGCGAATGGACGACAAAGCCCTGATGGATGAATCCCGAGAGCAGCTTGAAACCGGCCGGAATATCGCCGCTGATATCCTGAAGAATCTCTCCCACGCGCTTGATTTCAGCGGCGCTCTCGCAGTAGAGCTGCACGCACTTGCCCTGCTTTGTTTCCGTCACCAATTCCTCGAGCGCCGCCTTGTGCCCCGCCCATACGGACGTCGCCTTGTGCTGGAACTGCTGCACGCTCCGGACATCCACCTTGAGCGAATCGCCCGGCTGGGCCGCGGCAAACCTGCAGATATGAAGCTGCGTGAAACGCGCTGTCGCTTCATGAATATCCACCCAGCTATAGAGCCGGCCCGCATCTTCCGCCCTTTCCAGGAAAACCCTCGCAACTTCCTCAATCTCGCCCGGCTCCTCGAAAACGATGAGGGTATCGCGGGGCAGGATATTGAGAAAAAGCTCGCTCGCCTGCTGTGTAGTTCCGCACACAGCCGAGACAATCCCGATACTCTTTATCTCTCGGCTGGAGCGCAGCGTGTCAAGGTCGATCTGGCGAATACTTTCGACTATGTCGCCGAAGAACTCCACTCGGACAGCCTCAGCACCTTGCGAAGGCCCCCCCGGCTCACCGCCCGGCAGCACCTGTTCATTGACCAGCGGAGCATAAATATCGACGATCCCCCCGCGACGCGCAAACTGGCCCGGGAGGTCTATCCCTTCGGTGCGCTCGAATCCGTTCTCAACCAGCCACTCAACCACCCGTTCCGGCGAGGCGGCTTTTTCGACTTCCAACCCAAGACTGCCCTTCTCTATCGCTTCGGGCTTCGGCACGGGCTGACAGATCGACTGAATCGACGCTGGAAGAATGAACTTGCTCTTTTTCGACGCTGCCGCCGGATGCGAGATTTGAGATACGACCATGAGCCTTTGCGCCCGAATCTCATCGGTTGCATCCGCCAGGTCCTCCTGGCCCTCCCATGCACCGAAAGCATCGATTTTTTCACCCGTGAAGGTCTGCAAGTCGTCGGCCGCCTTGTCGGCGTCGTCAATATGGGGACGGATGTACAGAATCGGCCGGCTGGTTTTTTCGGATATGTAAGCGACCAGCATAGGCGCGAAGGATCCCCATGTCCCTTCGACCCTGACCACCCCCCCGCCGCCGGCCCGCTGGAGCCGAGAGATTATCTCTTGAACAGTCTTATCCCGTCCAAGATTCATACACGAGCATTGTACGCCAAAGCAAATCGAGAAACAATCCCCCGTGAGTCCTGCTGAACCACATTCTTTCTCTCACTGACTCTGTGCAGAGCTAAAATGCGATTTGCTGGCTTCGGCGGTGCTGCCGTAGGCGCCCATGTTTATCACGCCGCCGTTAGGCGGTGATTCGAGGCCGAGGGGAGTGCTCGTGTCCCCGGCATCGATGCAGGGGCTTGTCACCGCATCCTGAATCCAGCTTCGGTTCCTGGGGTCCCAGCGGCCTGCTTGAGATTTTAGATGGTAGTCGCGATGGCTCGGATCAGCGAAATAAGGGTCGGCATCCATGTTTCCCTCGCCCGGCCACGGCTCTGCCATCAGGCCGCCCTGCACGTCGCTGTAGGCGACGGTGACAATTGAATTATCGTCGTTGATTATTTCGTCGCCGCTATCCCAAAGAATGCAGTTGGTTACCTCAAGAGCGCCCGCCGCTTGTGAGCCGACGTCGTCCGGCGTGCTGGCCAGCGCCCTTCCGTTCGCGGCGGAATTTGCGCCGAATGTGCAGTTGGTCAGCCTCGCACCGGCGCCGTTCGAGTTGCGTATCGCCCCGCCGCAGGTTGCCGCAGCGTTCTCGATGAACAGACAATTGGTCAGTATTGGACTGGCGGAGATGCTATTTCGCATCGCTCCGCCCCCACCGGCGGAAACAGCGTTTTGAATGAATGCACAGTTAGTTAACGCTGGTTTAGCTCCCCGCCCGAGATCGTACAATCCCCCACCATTGAGGATCGCGGTGTTTCCGCGGAAAACGCAGCCGGCCAGAACCGGATTGGATTCAGAGGTCTGCCCATTGTTGTACATCCCCCCGCCGCCGTCGGCTGAATTATCACCGAACAGGCAGTTAGTTAATTTCGGGCTGCTTTCGTTGTAAAGGCCGCCTCCGAGGATCGCCAAGTTCCCGCGGAACGTGCAGTTGGCCACGGTCGGCCGGGCACCGTCGCCGCAATACAATCCGCCGCCGCGCTCGTGATAGCCGCCGGTAATAGTCACGCCGGCGAGAACCGACAGAGACGTCTCGTAGCGATGGAACTCGAAGCCCCGATGCGGATTGTCCGCGGTCCCACCACATTCTATGATCACAAGATTCGGGTCGTTCGGGTCCTCGCTGCGAACCGTAATTGCTTTACCCTTGAAGTCCAGGTCCCTGTTGCCGTCGCCGCTGTATGCCCCGCGTAGGACAATAACTGTGTCCCCGGAGGTCGCCGCGTCGATGGCTTGCTGTATGGCATCGAAGGGATGTTCTGATGAGCCATCCTCATCGGGGTCGGATACACCCGGCTCGCCGGGGCCGGGATCGAGCGGGGCGTCGGCGTCAACGTAAATCAGTTTGGCCGCCGGCGGACTCGGCGCGGACTGGGCGTAGAAATCGACGCCCCAGCGATTGCCCAACGACCCGGAGTTGTCACGCGAGCGTCGCGTCTCAACCGCCCGGCTGGAAAAAACGCATCCATCCGCCTGGGGCCATATCGTGTAGGCGGTGTCCGAATCCAGGTTCACAAGGGCGTAAATTCCTCTGTCGTCGGTTGCAGCCGTATGAGTAGTCCCGTCATCCCGTCCAGCGAAGATCCTGGCGTTGACGATGGGCCTGCCGGCGGGGTCCAGGATGCGCCCGCTGATAATCTCACCTTTGCCCGCGGTGAAAATGTTGTAGATGCACGTGAAGACCACCGCGTATTTGGCCTTGACGCCATTAACCTGGGGCAGGTTGTACCACGCATCATCGACGCCGTGCCACCCCATATTCAGATGGTGGTAGAGCGTCGCGGACTCATACCCGTAGCCGTCACATACCAGGGCGTGCGCAAGGATCGCGTCCGAAGGATCCGAAACGGCAAGAATCACCGGGGCCCCGGCGTCGAGATTGGGATTGATCATCTCCGTCAGGCCGGAATGGATGCCGCCCTCGGGATCATATCCCAGGATCGCATTGCTGTACTGGAATACGTTGACCAGAGCCTTCTTCGCGTCGGGCATCAGAGCCCCCGAGCCGTTCGAGGTGTATATAGCCTCGACGGCAATACCGGCGTCGTAACATAGCGCCCCGATGGCCTGACGGTGCGCCTCAGTGAGCGTGCTGCAACTGTACTGGGGCCGTAGCACCATGGCGCCCCAGTTATACGGCCCGCCCAGGCCGTCGCCGCCGCGGGTAGAGGCTTTTTGCTCGCCCCGCGAGCCGCTGACACTAATCATGAACTCGCGGACGCCTATCGGGTCCGTGGGATATTCGTGGTAACGCATCAGTTGAGCCATCGCCGTCGCAACACAGCCGGCGGGATAGTGAAAGGGGCTGTAGTAATTGTAGCAATACTCGCCGCAGGCCGTTGTCTGACTCCATTTGCTCTGCACCAACGGGAGCACCCGGATATCGCCGGGGTGCATCAGGCCCATCAATTTAAATTCACCCGCGCGATCCTCCGCCAGGTCGATGAGACGCCGCCATTTGCTGCCGGGACTCTCGCGGCCCTGGGCTTCAATCTCCTTTCTGGTATTGGAGCTGTCTCGAACTGCCGCGATGCGCGCGCTTAGGTCCGCGGCGACCAATGCCCCGAGCGGGTTCTCCGCAGACGGCTCGTACAGCCCATCATCGGCAAAACCTACAATCGGCTCGATCAAATCGTCCGCCGGGATGATGACAAAACCCGACGGCTGCAAATAGACGATGTAGTAGGCCAGCCCGCCGCTGTCATCCGTGAAGGTCTCAACGTTCCTCACCCGCCGGCCAAGAGGAGCCGCGAGCGGCTTGGGATCGGCCTTGAGCCAGCCCGTTACGACCATTGCAGCCTCATCTGCCGTAGTCGGCCGGGCCTGCAAACCGCCGCCTGACAGCAGCATCACCAGAAAAGCCGCGGAAATGATGCTCTTATGTCTCATTTGGTCTGCCTAACCTTTCGCAAAGAGGCTCCCAGGCAGTTGTTTGATGAGGCCCTTCAGACGCAGCGATATGAGCGCCGCATTGACGCTGCCCGCCGGCAGATCCGTCTCGGCGATAATCTGTTCGATGTGCACAGGCTCCTTGTCCAGGCAATCATATATCTTTCTTTCATCGCCGCTTAGCTTCAACTGGCTCACGTCAAACAAAGATTTTTCCGCGCGCTCAGCGGCCTCCGCAGCCGCCGCACTGACGTGGCTGGCCAACTGCTCGCCGATACATCCGAGCGCCTGCATAACATCCTCGACGGATTCGATCAGCGTCGCGCCCTCCTTGATCAACTGATGCGCCCCTTTGCTCAAAGGCGAATCGATCTTGCCCGGCACGGCCATCACCTCGCGATTGTAATCCAGCGCGGCTTTGGCGGTTATCAACGCCCCCGAACGCAGCGCAGCCTCGACGACTATCGTTCCCAGCGACAGCCCTGCGATGATTCTATTTCGCGGCGGAAAATTCACCGCCAAAGGCTCGTACCGCAACGGCAACTCGCTAACGCACGCCCCGGATTCGGCGATCAGCTCGAACAACTTCTTATTCTCCGGCGGAAAGATGTTCGCCAGCCCGCAGCCCTGCACCGCGATGGTCCGCCCGCCGGCGGACAAAGCACCCTGATGCGCGGCGGTATCGATGCCGCGGGCCATGCCGGAACAGACGGTAAAGCCCGCCGAGGCCAGGAAATGGGCAAATCGAGATGCCTGCTCCTGGCCGTAAAGACTGCAATGCCGCGAGCCGACTATCGAAACGGCCAGATTGTCCTGCCGGCTCAGACTGCCCTTTATGTACAGGACCGGCGGCGGGTCGTAAATCCGCTTCAGCACGGGCGGATAACGCTCATCGTCAAAATGGATAATCCAGACGCCGAGTTTCTGGGCCAATTCCACCTCGGCCGCGGCGTCGAATTTGTCGCGGCTGGCGGCGATCCGCTCGGCGGTCTTGAAGCCTATGCCGTCGATCCTGGCCAGCTCGCTGACCGAGGCCCCTAAAGCCCGATCCGCCGAGCCGAAATGCTTGATAAGCTTTGAAAAAGTTACCGGGCCGATGCCCTCGGCTCGGATCAGCTTGAGCCACTTTTCGATATCCGCTGAATTGCCTGAAACATTCGCCATATTAACATTTAACCAAAAAGGCCCCCAACGCACAAAGAAAAACCGGTTTTCCAGTCTGACTCTCATACGGTGATTTTTCTTGACGGGGAGGCGGGGGATTTGGTATAAAAACAATAGGTGATAGTACTGAAACCGCCTGTTTTGGACTTCGGCGTATTCATCGTTCAATCGGCAGTTCATGCCGGGTTCTGGAAGGAAGGAGAAAAATCATGTCAAGAAAGTCGTTCTTGGGGGTTTGTTTTGTCTTTGCGCTTGGTCTGGCTGCAAACGTAAGCAGCGCCAAGCCGCTGAATCAGGACCCCGGCCCGGACGGCATCGTATCCGTGGAGGCCGAGCACTACGACAACAAGACCAAGGGTCAGAGCGGCTCCGAATGGGTGGAAGTCGGTCCGATGGGCAATTTTACCGGCGTGCTCGGCATGCAGGTCCGCGACGGCACCGAGGGTACAAACAGCACCAACTACGCCATCGAGAGTCCGGGGCTGGAGTACGAGGTCAATTTCGTCAAGACCAGCACGCACTACATCTGGATCCTGGCCTGGGGTCCCGACGGCGGCAGCGATTCCTGCCACGCCGGCCTGGACGGCCAGGAGCTCCCTACGTGCGACAGTCTAAGCGGCTGGCAAGACCAATACCACTGGAGCAACGCGAGGTATCAGAGAACCGGTGCGCCGAGCTTTGAGGTCACGAAGGCCGGCGTCCACACCTTGAATATCTGGATGCGCGAGGATGGACTCGTCGTCGATAAGGTCGTCGTGACGACCAATCCGAACTTCACACTGTCGGGCACGGAACCGGGCCCTGCCGAAAGCATTCGCGGGCCGCGCGTCACGGCGTTTAATCCGAATCCCACAGATGGCGCGACGGACGTGCCGCGAGATACCATCCTGAGCTGGACGCCGGGGGCCTTCGGAGCCAAACACGATGTGTATTTCGGCAGCAGTTTCGACGACGTCAACCGGGCGACGGCAATGGCGGCGAGCCCGATGAGCGCTTACCGGGGCCGTTTCGACCCGAACACGTATGCCGTCGAGCGGCTGACCTTCGGCCAGAAATACTATTGGCGGATCGATGAGGTCAACGCCCCGCCGGACAACACGATACACAGAGGGAACATATGGAGCTTTACGGCTGAGCTTTCCGCTTATGCCGTGAAGAACATCACCGCCACGGCCTCCAGCAGCGAGGTGAACAAAGGGCCGCAGAACACCGTCAACGGCTCGGGCCTGAACAGCACGGGCTTGCTGCACGGCAATATCGGCGAAGGCACGATGTGGCTCAGCAGCGCAACGGACGCCGGACCGGTCTGGATTCTCTATGAATTCGACAAGGTCTATAAGCTAAACGAGATGTGGATATGGAACTCGAATGAAAGCCTGGAACAGGTGATCGGTCTGGGAATCAAAGAGGCCGTCATCGAGTATTCGACCAACGGGACCGACTTTACAACGTTGGGCACGATCCACCAATTCGCCCAGGGCAGCGGGGCCGCCGGCTATGCCCATAATACCACAATAGACTTCGGCGGCGTGGGCGCCAAATACGTGCGGATCACCGCCAAAAGCAACTTCAAGGGTTTGCTGCCCCAGTATGGTTTGAGCGAGGTGCGATTCTTCTCTATCCCCGTCAATGCCCGAAACCCACAGCCGGCCTCCGGGGCAACGGATCAGGGCTTGGATTTGACCTTGGTCTGGACCGCGGGCCGGGAAGCCGGCAAGCACGACGTCTATTTCGGCTCTGATTTGCAGGCCGTGACCGAGGGGACCACGCCGGTGGCCACCGTAACTCAACCCAGCTACGGGCCGGTCTCGCTCGATCTGGGCACGACGTACTATTGGCGAGTCGATGAGGTCAATGACGTCCAGACCCCGGCGAAGTGGCCGGGCGACCTCTGGAGCTTTAGGACGCAGGAATTCTTTGTTGTGGATGATTTTGAGAGCTACGATGCCGCCGACAACCAGATTTGGTACACCTGGAAAGACGGGCTGGGCTATGGCTCGCCGACGGCGCCTCCGTATTACGCCGGCAATGGAACCGGCTCGGCGGTCGGCGACGAAAACACCAAGTCTTTCACCGAGGAAACCATCATTCACGGCGGCAAGCAGTCCATGCCGATCTCCTATAACAACAATAAGCAAGGCGCTCTGAAATATTCCGAAGTAACGATGACGTTAAGCAACCAGAGGGATTGGACGGCGCGAGGCGTCAAGGAGTTGTCGCTGTGGTTCCGAGGCTATCCCGGCTCCGTGGGCAGCTTCGTGGAGGCGCCGGCCGGCACCTATACGCTGACCGCCGGCGGCGCGGATATCTGGGGTACGGCCGACCAGTTCCACTTTGCCTATAAGCAGCTCTCCGGGGTCGGCTCGATCGTCGCGAAGGTCCTGAGCGTGCAGAACACCAACGCCTGGGCCAAGGCCGGCGTAATGATTCGCGAGACGCTCGATGCCGGCTCGAAATTCGCGGCCGTGTATATTACACCCACAAACGCCGACGGCACGCCCACCAACGGCTGCCGCTACCAGGGCCGCACG
>Ga0315295_10000838_pt1 | contig 26247 bp, 29 predicted proteins | sample YL17G14_0_MG_FD_204453 | JGI IMG/M metagenome (GOLD analysis project Ga0315295, IMG submission 204453) | Sediment microbial communities from Yellowstone Lake, YNP, Wyoming, USA - YL17G14_0 | ecosystem: Environmental > Aquatic > Freshwater > Lake > Sediment | place: USA: Wyoming | collected... | reverse complement strand
CGTTTAGCTTTGTAAATGCTTATAGTTAGCGGTTTTTATGTGGCTGTGTCAGGAGGTCTGAAATTAGCCATCTGAGGCATAGTTCTCGTCTGTGCACCTATGCACTCTACAGAGTATTTATAGGAAAGAATCCATCCCCCGGAAACGGATTTCTGTATTCGTTTGATCATGGATTAGATTATCGATAAAGGCTTTTCGGGAAATCAGCCATGTCTCTGTCGATAAAGTTTTTGCAACTGGCAGGATTACTATAACGCCTACTGCAATGTTTAGATTCAGTAGGGATAAAAGATAAAGAAGAGCAGCGAAAACAGACATAGAAACCAGAGGCCGGGAGGGACTTCCCTATACCTTCCCGTAAGGGTTTTCATCAGGGGATAGACCACAAAACCTGATGTCATACCCATCCCGATGTTATAGGTAAAACTCATCAATACTATAACCGTAAAGACGGGGATCGCCTCCGTCATGTCATCGAGCCTCACATTCTGGATCGGTGAGAGCATGAGCATTCCCACGATGATGAGTGACGAGCCGTACGCATAGGGTGGGATGACCGTGAAAACAGGTGCAAAGAAAAGGGCGCTCAGGAAGAGGGAAGCCGTAACCACTGAAGTGAGCCCCGACTTACCACCCGCCTCTATCCCAGCAGCCGATTCGATATAGGCTCCTGAGGCCGTTGTGCCGAACACCGCACCCGCCATCGTCGAGAGGGAATCACAGAGCATCGGCTTCTCGATCTCCGGAAGGTTGCCCTCCTTGTCGAGGAAGCCTGCCTTGTACGAGACCCCTATCAGGGTTCCCATGGTGTCAACAAAGATCATCACGAGAATGACGAGGATCACAGGGAGCGTCTCGATGCTCAGAGCGCCAAGAATATCGAGATTCCCAAATGTGGGGGAGAGTGAGGGTGGCATGCTTACAATGGTCTCCGGGGTCTTTGCTATCCCTAGGAGCATGGAGAGGACGGTAACCGCCATAATGCCGAGGAAAAGCGCACCGTTGATCCTCTTTATCATTAAAAAACCGGTGAAAAGGAAGCCGAAGATGCCGAGCAGGATCGAAGGGTCATGGAAGTTGCCCACATGGACCGGTGCCCCCGGTACCCCGAGCTTCACGATCCCCGTTTCATTCAGGCCGATAAATGTGAGGAAGAGGCCGATACCGGCACTGAACCCCGTTTTGAGCCTTTCAGGTATCGAATTCACAAGCCAGGTACGTATGTTGAGGAGCGTGAGGACTGCGAACACCAGGCCGCTGATGAATATCGCCCCCAGGGCCTTCTGCCAGGGATACCCGAGGGCCTTCACAACGGTAAAGGCAATAAAGGCGTTCTCCCCCATGTAAGGGGCGATCGCGAAGGGCCTCTTTGCATATACTCCCATCAGTAGCGTGCCAAAGAAGGCGGTCAGGATCGTCGCCACCATTGAAGGGCCGAAGGGGATACCCGCAGCCTCAAGGATCTTAGGGTTCACGATTATGATATAGGCCATGGTGACGAAGGTTGTCGCACCTGCTATGATCTCCTGCCTTACCGTGGTTCGGAGTTCCTGAAGTCTGAAAAATCTCGTTATCATCTTTCTTAATCCGTAACAGAGAGGCATTAGTATTGTACCAGAGACCGGCAGTCATACAAAAGCTTCATCTTGACCTGGCTTTTGACAATTTCATCCTGTTATGGTCTAATCATAAGGAGTTTTTAGTAAGGGAAACCATATACATGGAACAACTAATATCAAAGATATCCTGGACTGTCGTCGTGATGCTCTGCCTCACGCTCGGCCTCGCACCTTTCAATCCGCCCCATATCGTCGAGAAGCTCCAGATGCTCCTGAAAGGGCACCTCGTGCGCCCGATCGACTGGTTTGACCTCTTCTTCCATATGATCCCCTGGATTCTCCTCGTCCTCAAGGCAATTGCGAGCCTCACACATGGGTAGGAGAACGAAGGACTCAAAAAAGAGGTGCTGAATTTGGATTCCTATCTCCTCCTTTTTCTCTTGGCGTACATCCTCAAAGAGTCCTTTGAGTATACGGTACAATACCTCAACCTCACGCACATGAGGAAATCTGGCTCCTCCGTTCCGCCTGAGTTCAAGGGAGAGATCAATGAAGACCTCATAAAGAGGATGCAGGAGTATGAGGCAGAAAAGACGCGGTTCGGCTTCCTCTCATCGCTTTTCGGCAATTTCGTGACTGTAGTGTTCCTTTTCTTCGGCCTCCTGAATATCTATAACTCATGGGTGGCGTCACTCCATCTCAACTTCATCCTTTCGGGATGGCTCTTCTTTCTGGTCCTCTTTTATGTGAATGAAGTCCTTTCCATCCCATTCAGTCTCTATCACACCTTTAAGATCGAAAATCGTTACGGGTTCAATACCATGGCATTCCGGCTCTGGGTATCTGATCACATCAAAACACTGATCCTCTCGACATTCTTACTGTCTATCGTGATACTTGGAGGGCTCTGGCTTATTCAGTGGAGCCCCCGGTTCTGGTGGTTATGGGTCTGGAGTTTCCTCTTTCTCCTGAGCATCTTTGTGATGTATATCTCACCTTATGTCATCGAGCCTCTCTTTAATACATTCACTCCCCTCGAAGACCCTTCGCTGAGTGAAGGCATCCTCAGACTTGTGGAAAAGGCAGGAATCAGGGCTGGCAGGATACTCAAGGTAGATGCCTCGAAAAGGTCGAGGCATACGAATGCCTACTTCACGGGGATCGGAAAGACAAAGAGGATAGTCCTCTACGATACTCTCCTTGAGGGTATGAACAGGAATGAAATTCTCTCGGTACTGGCGCATGAGATAGGCCACTGGAAGAAGAAACACCTCCTGAAGACGATCGCCCTCCTCGAGGTCTTGTCGATCATTGCCCTCTACCTTTCTTACAGGCTTATGCAAGGTGATCTCCTCACTACCCTCTTCCACATAGAACACCACTCCTTCTTCGCAAAAATTTTCATCCTTGTTTTTCTCCTAGGGATTGCGTCGCTCCCCCTGAAACCCATCCTGCACTATTACACGAGGAGACATGAGAGGGAGGCGGACAAGACCTCGCAGGAGCTGATGGGCGACAGGGAGAGCATGGCTAAGGCCTTCATCAAGCTTTCGAAGGATAATCTTGCGAACCTCTATCCCCATCCCCTCTATGTGTCTCTCTACTATTCACACCCGCCGATACTCGAGAGGATACGGTACATCAAGGATCTCGGCAGGAAAGAGGAGTAAACTGTATCATCTCGGAATCAGGGGATATACCTTTAACTGCACATCAGGGGAGGTTGACAATTTCGACATCTTGTTTTAAAATCAAACTGTGTATAATGTAAAATATTTATTGTTATAATAGATAAATCTGAACCACATAATGGAGGATTGGAAAATGAAACCCATAATGTTAGCATTGTCTACTTTCAGGCAGTCTGATAATGCTGTCCAGCTAGCTATTGAAAAGGCAAAATCAAACAAAAATCTTGTAATTGCATACATCATTGACGAAAATCTTGCAAGGTATCTTGTTGGAATTGATACAGAGCTATCCCCTAAAATGAAAGAGAAGAGTGAGAGAGAAATACTAGAAGAAAATAAGATGCAGGCAGAAACAAAGGTAGAATCGATAGTTACAACTGCGAAAAAAATTGGGATCAATGTGAAAACTTACATAGATATCGCAAGATTCGGCATAAGATGTGTTGAAATAGCGAAAAAAGAGAAGCCTGAACTCATAATAACCACAAGGACCAAAAGACCTCAATGGGTAAAAAAGCTTTTTGGATCACCTGTTGACTATCTGATCGAACACGCCGGCTGTGAAGTTATAGAAGCATAGATAAATATTTCAAACAATCAGCTAAGCGGCAACACTCTCTCCTTATGCAGCGGGGATATTGCCCTGATCAATCCGTTTATGAGAAATGGATACGCTGCTTTCAGCAAGGCAACCCCAGCCAATACTTTGCCCATCCGCCAATACTCAACCCTCACGTCTTTTTTTGAAAGCCCTCTGTAGTCTCTAAAAATCTTAGAAGGACCTTTGCTATTCGCTACCGGATTGCATCTCCTTCTCTTCCATAAGCTGCTTCTTGCCTGCCTCCACTGTAGTTGAGACCGTCTCCTTTATCTCTGAGATGTAGGATTTTCCTTTCCCGACAACCTTGTCCATCTGTTCCGTAGCCTTTTCCTTTAGCGTCTGGAACTCATCCTTCACTTCCTCGGGGAGTCCTTTGATCTCCGTAGAGACCTTCGAGATAACCTCAGGGATTTTCTCGTTCACTTTCTCTACCAAACCGGAGATATTTTCTGATAGATCTTTATAGGTCTCGTTGATTTTCTCCCTTGTCTGCTTGCCCGTTTGGGGTGCAAAGAGGAGACCCGCCACGGCACCTAAAATGGCACCTGCGAAGGCGGAAAAGGCGACGATTGTTCCTGAAATACCCTTTTGCTCAGCCATGTGAACCTCCTTTTTTCAATAGTCCCATTGTTGTCTTAATCACTGTTCCTATCGCTCGAATACCCTCAAGGGTATCTTCCACGATTCCCATTATATGGTTAACCTTTTGTATTATTTCGTTTACCCCGGAGAGGAGAGGCTTGATCGACTCATCGGTGTGGGAGATGATGTTTCTGAGGGATTTAAACATCTTCACGAGTTCCAGGATTATAGCAATGAGGAAGACAGTAAGAACGACAAGAAGGCAGAAGAGCAATAATAAAAAAAGATTGATATCCATGGTTCCCTATCCCTCAGTGTGGAGTCTTCACCATTGATATTCCAATGGTGAAGTCATCCCTTCTTGCTTGAGGCATCTTCAAGGGCCCTTTTGAAGGCCTCACCAATCTGGTCGACTAGTTCCGAGAGCTTCACGCTAATGGGCCTCAGGAGCTCCCTCTGAATCTCTTTGATCTGGTTCTTCCTCTCTTCTGTGGATTCCGAAAGGGTCAGGAGTACTACGGTAGTGCCGACAAGGCCTCCTAAAAATGAGCCAAGGAGAACATACCGTGCGATGTTTTTTTTCTGTTTCTCTTCAGGTATCATAGACCAAAGGTTATCATACCATGTGAGAAATGTCAAGAAAATAAATGCATAAGCAGCAATTATTGGCAAAAAGAGAGGGCCTTCATAGCACATTCCTGAACACGCAGATGAGAGTCTCTTACGTCCCTTTTGCCGGTACGGTACCCGTATACCTCAGTATCTTACCCCTGTTCACCGAGAATTGCTGCCTTGACAGGATATCTCGATTACTGGTACATTAGATTATTTAAATTCTGTCCTTATTTGCCGACAGGATAATCCAAGGATAGGGAGGAGGCGTATATGGATGCCCTCTATTAGGGTTCGGGAGAGCGACTCCTTCGAGATCGCACTGAGGAAGTTCAAGAAACAGTGTGAGAGGGAAGGGATACTCTCCGAGATCAAGAAGAGGGAGCACTATGAAAAACCGAGCGTCAAAAAGAAGAAAAAGGCCCTCGCCGCTCGGAAGAAGGCTCTCAAAAAAGTAAGAATGATGGTGAGATAGGATGTCTCTGGTCCATAGAATTGATGATGACCTCAAGAGTGCCATGAAGGCATCGAAAGGGATCAAGGTCTCTGTCCTGAGAATGGCAAAGGCAGCCTTGAAGAATAAGCAGATCGAAAAAAGAAGGGACCTGACAGAAGATGAGATCATCTCGGTCCTCTCCTCAATGGTGAAACAGAGGCGGGAATCCGTAGAGCAATTCACGAAGGGCAGGAGGATGGACCTTGTCAAAAGGGAGGAAGAAGAGATCGCGTTCCTACAGTCCTATTTGCCGAAACAGCTCAACCCCGACGAACTCGACAGGATCATCCTCGAGGCGATAAGGGAAACCTCTGCGAAGACCATTCAGGACATCGGCAAGGTCATGCGCATCCTGATGCCGAAGGTGAAAGGCGCCGCAGAAGGTGCTTTTGTGAACCAGCGGGTGAAAGAGTTGATAGAGACGGGGGGTGCACTGCACGGTGAAGCTGAAAGCACCCTTTGATTACGCAATATCAGCAGGATTCAGACGTTTCAGCAGACCTGCCGCAATGTAACCTTAACCGAATTCCTACCCTCTCTTTATGACGACTGAGGGGATAGTTGGAGAGATAAAGGCACGGCTCGATATTGTCGAGGTAATCTCCGATTATGTCGATCTCAGGCGTTCAGGACAAAACTATAAAGGGCTTTGCCCTTTCCATTCAGAAAAGACCCCTTCCTTTATGGTAAGCCCTGAAAAGCAGATATTCCACTGCTTCGGATGTGGTGTGGGAGGGGATCTCGTGAATTTCGTCATGCGTTATGAGAACCTTTCCTTTCCTGAATCCCTTACGTTTCTCGCGAGAAAGGCCGGCATATCTCTGAAAGGGTCCTTGATGAAGCAAGCCGGGGGCCTAAAAGAGACACTCTTGGAGATACATAAAGAAGCGACTGTGTTTCTTTCGGAAAATCTTGGGAGGTCCAAGACTGCCAAGGATTATCTCACCGGCAGGGGACTCAACGATGAGATGATAGGTTTCTTTTCGCTGGGATACTCCCTGAGGGACTGGCATGCCCTCTTTAATCATCTCAGGCATAAGGGATTTGCTGAGGATCATCTCTTACAGTCTGGGCTCGTCTCTCCCGGGGAACGGGGATGTTACGATACCTTCAGGGACAGGATCATGTTTCCTATCTGCACTGTGCAGGGTGACGTGATCGCCTTTGGTGGCAGAGTGATGGACAGTTCTCAGCCGAAGTATCTCAATTCAACGGATACCCTACTCTTCAAGAAGGGAGAGACCCTATATGGCATGAACCTTGCAAAGGAAGATATAAAGAAGAGAGACTATGCCCTCCTCGTTGAGGGCTATTTCGATGTGATCGCCTGCCATCTTCACGGATACAGGAATACTATTGCTCCCCTCGGCACTGCGCTCACCACGGGTCACCTCCAGAGACTGAAAAGATTAACGCACAGAGTAGTGCTCCTCTTCGATGGCGATGAGGCGGGAAAGGCCGCTGCTGTGCGGTCGTTGCCAACCCTCTTCGAACAGGGATTTGCTTCAAGGGTGCTCATCCTCCCCGAACAGGACGATCCGGATACTTTCCTGAGGACCAGTGGAAGCCGGTTTTTTGAGGATCTTCTCAACAAGGCGTATCCTGCGATCGACTTTATCCTCAGCCTTCCCCAGAAGGATAAAACCGAGAGAGTGTATGAGGCCCTCGGGTTCATTGCCTTATCAGGAGACCCCATCGTGAGGGAGGAGCTGCTCAGGGAACTCTCGGAAAAGTCAGGCATAAGGGAGATGGCCCTCAGGGAGGCGATGAAAAAGTCAGGCAGGAGAATGGCTGAGAAGGAACGGAATGCCTCTCCTGTGAGTCCAGAGAGGATCGCCTACGATGAAGAGATCCTGCTTTTAAGTGCCGCTCTCCGCTTTCCTGAACGTTTTGGCTCGATCATGGATGAAGTGGATACAGCAGAATTCAGAAACGAGAAAGTTAAGGCAGTTTTCGAGAAGCTCCGTGCCGCAGGCGGTGCAGAAGGTATTGACTCCCTCCTCTCCTCTTTCACCGTGGGAGAACAGATGCTGATCACCAGATTGACCCTCGAACCCGGCTTTGATATCTCCCATGCGGATAAAAATATCGATGACTGCTTACGGAAGTTGCTCATAAGAAAAGTCGAAGAGAAGCTCAAAGGTGCTGAGGCGACCGGCGATCTGAAACTCCTGCATGCCCTTTTAGCTGAGAGGAAGAACCTGATGAAGGAGGGCCGGTGAGGGAAGATTTCGACAATTCGGATGACTTTGACTATAATGAAGACCCGGAACTCCTGCGTGAGGAAGAGGGAGTGACAGAAGAGGAACCACTTGAAGATGAGAAGGGGCTCTCCTTCCTGAAGGGGGAGTACCAACCGATAAGGATGTATCTCAAGGAGATGGGAAGCATCCCTCTCCTGACAAGAGAGGGCGAAATAGATCTGGCGCAAAAAATCGAGAACGGGAGAGAGAAGATGCTGCGTATCATATTTTCGCTTCCCTTTGCCCTTGAGAAACTGATCAGCATCGGCAATTTGATACGAAAGGGGGAGGTGCCCCTGACCGAGATCATCCAGAACGAAGAGGACCCTGAAGAATCGCTTCTCGAGGAAAGAAATAGATTTGCCGAGCTCACTGAAAAGATCAGAGGCCTGTGCAGGGGAGGGAAAAGGATGCTCAACGGGAAATCCGATAATACCCACGCAGGAGTACAGTCTTACAGCACATACCCCAGGGAATGCAGCCAAGAATATGACATGCCCTTCCAGGAGCATCTCGAGCACAACGGAGGGAAAATACAAGACCTGTTGAGATCCCTGAACCTCAGAGAGGACCTCCTCCACACATTTTCAAAAGAGCTCGAATTGACGATTCAGAAGATTAGAGACCTCAAAAAAAATCCTGATTCGAATAAGGATGAAATAAAGAGTTATGAGAGTACCATCGGGGTAAGTTATGAGGAGATGGAGGAAAGCCTCAGGCGACTTACAGAAGCCAAGGAGGAGATCTTTTCTGCGAAGTCTAAAATGGTGGAGGCAAACCTCCGTCTCGTTATCAGCATCGCAAAGAGGTATATTGGAAAAGGATTGAGTCTCTCCGATCTCATCCAGGAGGGGAATATTGGAATGATGAAGGCAGTCGAAAGGTTCGAGTATAAAAAGGGATACAAGTTCAGTACCTACGCTACCTGGTGGATAAGGCAGGCGATCATGAAGGTCCTTTCAGAGCAGTCGAGGACAATCAGAATACCTGCTCACATGATCGATACGATAAACCGTGTCATAAAAGCTACAAGGGAACTCGTACAGGAACACGGATTCGAACCCACACCTGAAGAGATCGCCTCAAAGGTTCATATGCCTGTCGAGAAGGTCAGGGCAATACAGAAGATTACAAAGGAACCGATTTCCCTCGAAACCCCAATAGGTTCGGAAGACGACAGCCACCTCCTTGACTTCATTGAGGATAAGGCGACTGTCTCGCCACTCGATACTGCAATCAATGACGATCTGAGATCCCAAATCGAAAAGGTCCTCTGCACCTTGAACTCGCAAGAGGCCGAGATCATCAGGAGGAGATTTGGCATTGGGGAGGAGTTCCCCAGGACCCTTGAGGAGCTTGGGGAGGAATTCGATGTCACGAGGGAGAGGATACGACAGATCGAAGTCAAGGCAATACGGAAGCTCAAACACCCGTCACGACATAAGTGGCTCAAACCATTCATTAATGGTTCTTGACCGGGGGCAAGAGAAGGGGTTATATTTAAGACTGTTCAGATTTCGGGCCCATAGCTCAGTTGGTAGAGCTACCGGCTCATAACCGGTTGGTCCCAGGTTCGAGTCCTGGTGGGCCCACTTCCATAAGGGTAAAATAGGGTGAAAGAACAGCTACAACTTCTCGTAGAGCTCCAAGGGATCGATTCCGTCATCGTGAAGAAGAGAGAAAGTGTCGAAACCTTCCCAAAGATGCTCACCCCTCTCATGAAAAACCTGGAAGATGCTCAGGCTGCGTATGAAAAAGTGAAGCACCGGTGCGAGGTCCTCGAAAAGAAGAAGAGAGAGAAAGAGAGGATGCTCGATGAGGTCCATGATAGGATAAAAAAAATGAAGGCTCGGATTTCAGAGCTCAAGACAAACAAGGAATACCAGGCACACCTTAAAGAGATAGAATCGACGGACAAGGAGAGATACCTCGTAGAAGACAAAATCCTCTCTGTCATGGAGTCACTCGAAAATGTTCAGAGGGAATTGACTGCCGAGAGCGTGAAGGTAAAGGTAGAGATGGAAAAAGGAGAGGCCCTCAAGAAGAAGCTCCTTGAGGATACGGCTGCTGCGGAACAGGAGTTGAAGGAGCTGAAACTAAGGAGGACTGAACGTATAGGGGATATCCCGGAAGACCTCTACGCACTCTACTTTGAGATATTAAAGTCGAAGAGGGGTCTCGCCGTAGTGGAGGCGAGGGGTGAGGTCTGCCAGGGTTGCAACATGAACATACCTCCCCAACTCTTCGTGGAACTAAAGAAAAACGAGCGGATCATCCAATGCCCACAATGCAACAGGATCCTCTATTGGAGGGACGAAGAGAGAAAAGAAAAGACGGATGCTGACCTGGAGGTCACATCCGAATGAGGAAGGCCAAGATCTTCTGCGACGGCGCCTCGAGCGGAAATCCCGGGCAATCGGGTATAGGAGTGGTTATCAATTATGAGGGAGAAACCTACGAACTCTCCGAACCTATCGGGATCGCGACCAACAACGTCGCTGAGTATACGGCACTTATACGGGGGCTCGAAAGGACAAAGATGATGCACCCTGACTGCATTGAGGTATTCCTCGATTCGGAACTCCTGGTAAAACAGCTCAATGGGAGCTACAGGGTTTCCAACGAGTGTTTGAAGGGTCTTTACTCTCAGGTGAACATCCTGCTGAAGGATTTCAAGGGGTATACTATCCGCCATATCCCAAGAGAACAAAACAGTGAAGCCGACCTCCTTGCGAAAAAGGCGGTAAAACAGTCTCTGCAAAGTAACCATCGTACACGAACTCAGTGACGATCTGTTGCGCAAGCACATCGTCAGGGGTTTGGTCGGACTTCAAAGCCCGCGTATTTCACTTGGATATGCAAAATTAACAACTTTGCGATCTCTCTGCATAGCCGGATAGGTTCTCACCATGCTGCCAATCAATATAATTTCTGTGGCACATGTAGCCGATATTCTTGATGATCATGGTTTCCTCCTATAGTCAGAGAAATTATCGCTCTTCCCCTAAATCCTCTGCAATCAGTCTGAACTGTTCCAAGGCTGCCTCGAGGTCGTCGACAATTTCGCGGCTGATGACACCGGGATCGGGGAGGTTTTCCGAGTCTTCGAGGCTCTGGTCCTTGAGCCAGAAGATGTCAAGGCTTGCCTTGTCACGGTTGATCAGATCCTCGTAATCGTATGAGCGCCAGCGGCCGTCAGGGTTTTTCTCAGACCATGTGGCCATCCGGTGCTGCCGGTTCTCCGGATTGTAGCACTTCACAAACTCGTCCAGGTCTTCGCGCTTTAACGGATTCGTCTTGAGGGTGAAGTCCTTGTTCGTCCTGAAGTCATAAATCCAGAGCTTCTTTGTCCACGGCGTCTCCGATGCGGGCTTCTTGTCAAAGAAGATAACATTTGCCTTAACGCCCTGAGCATAGAAGAGGCCGGTCGGCAGGCGAAGGAGCGTATGCACTTCGCACTCATGCAGGAGTTTGCGCCTGACCGTCTCACCGGCTCCGCCTTCGAAGAGCACGTTGTCGGGAATAACCATCGCTGCCTTTCCGTTCTGCTTAAGAAGGGTCTTTATATGCTGGACAAAGTTCTACTGTTTGTTCGAGGTCGTTGCCCAGAAGTCGTCCCGCTCAATCGTCTCCTTCTCCTTGGTGGCTTTCCCATCCTCTGCCACGATCATGGTGCTGCTCTTCTTTCCAAAAGGAGGATTGGTCAGCACAATATCAAATCGCTCACCCGGATCACTCGCAAGTGAGTCCGCAACTGTCATGGGCAGATCGTCACCTCCGATGCCGTGGAGCATCATGTTCATGGCACACAGACGGGCAGTATTCTGGACCAGCTCCCATCCACGCAGGGTCTTCTCCTTGAGGAACTTCTTCTCGTCCCTGGTCAGGTTAGGATTGTGTCTGATGATATAGTCATGGGCAGCAAGCAGAAAGCCGCCCGTGCCGCAGGCAGGGTCGCAGATAGTCTCCTTCGGCTTCGGGGTCATAACATCCACCATGGCCTGGATCAGCGGCCTGGGCGTGAAATACTGGCCTGCGCCGGACTTGGTATCCTGAGCGTTCTTTTCGAGCAGCCCCTCATAGGCGTCACCCTTTACGTCCACGCTCATGGATGACCAGTTTTCCTTGTCGATGAGGTCAACAAGAAGCCGCCGGAGTTTTGCAGGGTCCTGGAACTTGTTCTGCGCCTTGGCGAAGATGAGACCAAGAAGGCCCTTCATCTTGCCGATCTCTTCGAGTGTATGGCGGTAGTGGTCAAAGAGCGCATCGCCGTCTTTCTTCAGGAGGCTCGGCCAGTCGTAGCCTGAAGGGATAGAGCTTTTTTGGTTGTACGGCGGCTTTGAGCGTTCATCTGCCAATTTGAGAAACAGCAGATAGGTGAGCTGCTCGACATAGTCGCCGTAGCTCATCCCGTCGTCCCGCAGGACGTTACAGTAGTTCCAAAGTTTTTGGACGATTGTGGCAGAGCCGTTAGTCATGGCTGATGCAGACCTTTCATGTTCGGGTTTTCTGCATCCTCATCCCATTTCAGCGGATTGTACCTGATATATTCGCGGATTGCGTGCAGTTCCCGTTCGTCACGGATGATACGTTCGTAATAATTGCGTTGCCAGATGGGAGCACCGGGGGTGTTGCGGATTAGGTTGATCGTCTTTGCAGATTGGTATTTGAAATATGCCACCACTTGCCCCAATGTGATTTTGCTTGGTAGGGGCGGGGTCTCCCCGCCCTGTTTTTGCGCGGTTGTTTTTCTTGAATTGGGATTTGAAGAGGGCGAGGAGACCTCGCCCCTACAATTTTCGATCAAAACAATCGCGTGAACATGGTTCGGCATGACAATGAATTCGTCTGTTTCCACATTGTCGAAATGCCCAAGGATGGCGTCCCACTGTTCCTGTGCAATTGCACCGTATCCATTCAACAACATTTCACCGTTCATTATTTCCCCGAACAAACATTCCCTCTTCCATGAACACACCGTCACAAAATACACCCCTGCCTTGGAATAATCATAATCCTTCACTCGTATCGATCTTCGGTGATGAAATTCAGGGTTATAGGTCACCATTTTTGATATAATAAATCATGCCAAAGAAGTCATTGCTTGAAACCAATCCTTTCCTTAGAGACCCTGCCGTGCGCATGCGGATCGTCGAGATGGTTACCGTTTCTTCCTCGTCGATCGAAGGTATCCATGTGGCCGCTGAGAAAGCCATAAAAAATGTCGCCAAGACCAAAACAGTCTTCAGCGCCGCGCGTGCGTGCGTCTCGTCCGGGAAAGAACGGGCCTGAAAACCGTCTTCATAGGCTCATAGTTACGATCCATGCCTGACTGAACAGCTGCAAAGTATTCTTCTCTCTTCTTTCCGCGTATCCCCGTAAAATCAAGACCGGGCAGCCCCGCCTGAAATGCCATCAAAACGGCAATCAATCTTCCCGCTCTGCCATTACCCTCGCGAAAAGGATGGATCAGCATCAGTTCGGTATGGACAACTGCTAGCGCTGTGATAATCTCTTCATTCGTCTTGAACATGCACGGAGTATATTTTTTCAGCGGCCCTCTTTCCAATTCCTGCATAAGTTTTGGGATATGTTGTGCCATGGCGAAGGAAAAATCGCCTCTTGATACATTCACCTGCCGGTATTGCCCGGCCCAAGAGTAGACGTCCCCAAGCCAACTTCTGTGAATTTCGCAGACATCGAGTGCGGTAAAACAATGCGTTCTTTCAAAGTGGCCCGCGAGAGCGGAAATGCAAAGGGCATGGCGTTCAGCCTCGATTACATCCATCTCGCGCTTACGCGTTATGTGCAAGAGGTTCCTGAGCACCCTGCCGCGCGAGCCGGGCTCGAATCGGCATTCGTGGAGATGTATCGTTGCGAGGGGATTTCTTCATATCAGCTCATCCTCTTATGCCAGAATCTCTTGCAATAGTTTCGTAAGTAATCATTCCACAATTTTCTTTGCGGCACATGAGTCCCTATCCAGATGAAATCGTTGATCCCACCCTTCAATCTTGCTTGCTTTAATCTCAGAAAGCAGTTTCTTATGCCATGCTTTGTCTATCCATTTCTTAAAGAGCTTCTCCGGCACAAACCAGAAGCCAGCAAGAGCTATCAGGCCACATAAAGGATAAATCCACCAACCAACACCCGCCTTGCCCGACAAATATGCCACTGCCGTTACAGCCAGCATATAAATACATACGACAACTGTTTTTCTAAGCCTTTCAACGCCTCGCGCTGCCTTGCAAGCTCGCTCTATCGCAGCAATGTCTGCTTCATCTCGCTGAGCGGCCAAGTCGTCTTTTTCTCTCCGTAGTCTATCTGCTTCAGTGCGAACGCTATTCAACTCAGCCACTTGACTTGAGTACAATTCTTCATACTTCTGAGCTAAGTCCTTTTCTCTTTTATATGCTTCCTCCTTAACTTCATCAGCAGTACTTTTTTTGATTTCTTCCAAAAGTTCACCAACGTTATCCTGTGTCACTGCAAGTGTATACCCGAAGGTCCTGTGGAGCAGGCACCTCTGTGCTCTTTTGTCTCGCATCAATGCCTCGAAGATTCGAGCTTTTTCAGGATCTAGGTTCTCAAGAAATCTTCGCACTGTGATCAGTAAGTTCGGCCGCGGATACAATGCATCCATGCAATTTGCCAAAAGCTTCTCGCGTGTTAATTCATTGAGGCTTCCACCTAAACAAAGCCACAGAACACCGGCTAACTGGCGATCTAGAATACAAGGAGGCACGTCATCATATCCTATAGCCTTTTTTGCTAGAAGACAATCAGTAGTGCGCCTCGCCACCTGCACATTTCTAGTCACAAAAATGAATCTCGATTCAGTTATAGAGGCAGTAGTACTGTGCCCCTTTCTCATTTTTATGACGCTTGCCACAGATTTGGCGTCTTTAATGCGGCGCTCTACGGACTCATGCAAAGGGCCAAGACAATTTCGCAGAGCATCCTCAACCTCTTCAGGACAATACGGCACATAATCTTCTCCTTCAACCTCTGCAGTATCAACCCTATAGATGCCTAAATTCTCAATGAACTCATTAAGGCCGTCCAATACCGCTCGCGCATAAGTGGCGTGCCTTGAGTCTTGTCGTAGGCGATATCCCAAAGGACCATGCACATCTTCGCCATTGATATATGCTTCGAGCGTGCCCAAAATAGCTCCTCTAATTTCCTCAAGCACATGTTTAAAGGTTATCAAGTTTACCTTTGCCCTTTTTAGCATATCCATAAGGTCTCGGGCAAAATTCATAGACTCCTGTGTGTTCAGATCAAGCATATCCATAATGATTGGTCCATCAAGGGCAATTGTCAGTCCGCTAAGATTTGTGTCTGAGGTAGGCTGCTGGAGAGTTAATACCACGTCAGCAATCATGGAGCCAGAGGCTATCCTAACAAGTAAATCAAGTTTAGAGGGGTCTTTCTCTGTTAGATTTGTTATAAATTCAGCGCTTAATACATCTAAGGCGAATGTCAATTGCTCAGCCGTTTGCTTTTCCTTCGTAGTGCCATTACTTCCCTTATTAAGTGCTCGAATTTCTTGGAAGTGGCTTATCCCATTTAACATATGAAGAAATTCCATGCTTTTGAGTCTTTCAAGAAAAGCATTCTTTAGCGTTTCTCTTACAGCACTGAGCTTCTGCTGTGATAATGCTTCTTCTGCAAAGCTGCAAAACTCATCTAACACTGCATCAAAACTATCGTCTCTAGGTAAAATGCGTGCTTCAGGGCCAGTTGCGTAGCGATAAATTGCCACATATTTATTCTTTTCTTCCTTCGTCAAAAGCCCGCTCTCAACAAGCTTTGGAATTAGGCCTTCCGCTACTATCGGGCGCATTGCTATGTCGTATTTTTCCTGAACCGCCTTGGCAAACTCAGAAGCATTAAAGACGCGGCCAGATCGCTCGTGAATAATGGGAGCAAATAGGGGCATGAGTCCTTTCATTATATCGCCCAGTTTTCTGATAGTCCTCGTGTATATAGGCAAAAGCTATCAACTCTTTAGATGACCCTCTCATAAATGGATCTTTCATATCATTCCCCCCTAAACAAGTTCTTTTGTACTTCTAATAAGAGTTTCCCTTTGAAGGCATTACAGAGAACAGCCTGCCGCAGGCGTTCGGCGCGTTTGAGATTAGTGTCAATAACTGCATCGATTTCTTCGGCAACAGAAAGACGCCTTTCAACTTCATCAACTATGATTCTCTGCTCGACCAATGGTGGCACCGGCACCGGCAATTGGCGAAAGATTGGCAGTGTTAATCGCAGGCGTGTCGTTCCAAAGGCAAGTTCTGCGGCAGTTCGCAGCGATACTTGTGAATTGAAATAATACATAAGAAAGCGTGGCTCAGCTATCCTATTATTAACTGACATCTTCATCACGTCCGGCGTAACCATCGCCGGGCCAATGTTAAAAGGATAAATCGCAGAGATGCCAGGTGGCTCTCTCAGTTTTGTTATGAGGAGTTCACCTCCATAGACTGAATATGGCTGAAAGAGGTCGATCCACTTATTCTTATCCATAAAACCAGGCTTATGAGTTAGATATTTTCCAGGGGATATATGTCGAAGGAATATTATAGGTATGCCTTCGGGTCGAAAATCCTTAGCTTTGAATATAGTCCCAAAGGGGCCGGCACAAATTGCATTATCTTCGTACTGTGCCAACATTTCTGGTGTTGCCCACACCCATCCCTCCGGCAACCTCGGCAAATTTGAAGTATCAGGTGCAACAGGCTCTTTATATTTCTTGCCTGGATTCTTTTCTTCCCATTTTTTCTTCTGTTCGGCGAGGATGCGTTTCAACAATGCCGCACCGGTTTCGACATCGGGATGGGCCTTGCGCCATTGCTCAGTCAACTTTCCCTCGACAGCCGCTTTGAGGACAGAGGCTTTGTAACGTTTGAGATTCCCCTTGACGCGCTTAAGCCCTGCAACGGCCTCGTCCAGGCGGGAAAATTGCTTCTCAATCTCGGCAACGATGAGTTGTTGTTGGTCCGTTGGAGGCAGCGGCAAAGGTATTTCAGCAATTGACTTAGATGATAGATGTTTAACAGTCACAGAAGATGTATTGTCATTGATCGCTTTAAGATAGCCGGGCAAAACATAATCAAGTAATTTTGGATGATAAACATCTGATGTCAATTTGATCCGACACACCCGCTGGTTCAGCAAGCCCCTCGGTCCTCGCCATCTAGCACAATTAAAGTCGCCATCCATGCCCACTAATAAATCGCCTGGCTTAACTACATAGGCCTCGTCGTATTCGCCACTATATTTCGTGTCAGTTTCTTCTTTTCCGACATCTCTAATTCTTATTAACGGCATATCTCCGTCTTTCGAGAATTGTGATGACGCGAGAGCACAACCGTTTTGAATCGTTGCGATATCTCCCAGCAAAATCCGCCCCCAAGACGTGTGCTTACCAAGGAGAGGGTTATTATTCTGTTCAACAATTTCCGATACAGGAATGCTTAATGACATATCTTAAGCCGCCAGTACTCCATTCAACTCTTCAATAATCTTATTCAACTCATCCCCAAAAACCTGATGCATCTGCAGCCTTTATCTGTATACTTCGTCATGACTGCCGATATCGAGCAGGTGAACTTCCTTTTCGCTGATCAGTACGGTCATAGTAATCCTGAAGTTTTCGGAAATGTTGATTGCTTGTATGCCTTTGTGTTTTCCCCTGGGATAATGATACTTTATGTGCGGCTGAAATGGGTCTTTTTCGAGATCACGGAGGATGCTCGCTACATTCTTTTTCAACTCGGGATGGTGCTTTGCAAACTTCTTTGCCGCCCGGATGAAATAGGAGGTCCAGACGAGTCTATACATCCTCAGTCTTCCAGCTCCAGTTCCCTGATAAGGTCCTCGGCAGTCCCTCGCCAGACCCTTCCTGCCTTCACATCCTCAAGGGATTTCCGCACTCGTACCATATAAGCCTCGTCCTCCGCCTCGATCAGGTCACGATACCGGGCCTCAGTCATGACCACATACTGAGGCTGGTTGTTCTTGATGATGTGGACCGGTCCTTCCTTGAGCGCCTCGTCCACTGCCGAGATTCCCTTCCGTTTAATTTCTTGCGCTGCGATCGTATTCATCCGAGGACTCCTTTCGATACTTTATTAGGTACTTACATCATACCTTGAAGAAGCATCTTTCTGCAAATCCTGTAAGAGCGTATTGCGATATGCCCTTACAGAAAAACATTCTTCAAATTCAAGGGGTTGTTTTTATCATCGGCCCATGTCATTGGGTTATCCGCGACGTATTGACGTATTCTTGCCAAATCGTTTTCATCTCTAATGATGTGTTCGTAATAGTTCCGTTGCCAGACGGGTATACCGGGGGTGGCGCGGATCGTGTTGAAGGATTTGGTAACCGCGGACTTGAACCCGCGTACGATCGCCCCGATTGTTTGAGACGGCGACCGCAATTCATTGGTAGGGGCGTATTGCAATACGCCCCTACGTTCATTAATCACCAATATGCAATGAAAATGGTTCGGCATTTCAATAAAGTCGTCTGTTTCCACATTCGACCTAACCGTCGATGTCCGACGCCATTCATTCTCAACAATCCGCCCGTACTCATTTGACCGCATCTCTCCTTGCACGACATCCCCGAATAAACATTCCCTGTTCCAGGCGCACACCGTCACGAAATACGCACCCTGCTGCGAATAATCATAATCCCGCAGGCGAATTGATCGACGTCGGTGGACATCCGGTTCAGTCATCATGCTGCCAGCACTCCATTCAACTCGTCAAGTATCTTGTTCAATTCGCCCCCAAATACATGATGAACCTTTCCCAACCCTCCCTGTTGTGCAAACGGTGCATAGTCGAAATCGTCCGAATCGATGCCGAGGTTTGCGGCGATGTGATCCCTTATCATTTCGAGCCAGCGGCGCTGTTCGTCCGTAAATTTCTTGCCGCTGTTCTCCTGCTGGGCCATCCATGCCCTAAAATTGACATGAACGCGCTCAGGAAAAGGCACCAGCTCATTATCTTGATGCAGGGCAAAACGGATGAGGGAGACAAGGTCTGTCAGGATGTGAGGGGCGCTTGCGTCACGGACCTTGGACTTTTCAAGAGCCGCATAGACATTCCAGAGGTTATCGACCTTCCAGAAGTATGGCGGTTTTTCGATGAGTGAGGCAAGCTCCTTCACCTGTTCATACTTTAATCGACTCTTGTATGGCTTAGTGTAAAGTATCTGCAATGCTGTGATCTCGTCTTTGTGGTCTTTGACGAACTGCTCGAAGGACTGAACAATTCCCTTCGCCTTCTCCAGCGCTTCTGCGCTGAACCCTGCTGTTGTGACCTCGTCAGTGCTGACAGTATCGATGGTCTGCTCTGTCTTCTTATATATCTCCAGTATCTTTTCCCGTACCTTAGGGTTATGCAGGGGCTTCAGCGCGGCGTTGATGAGCTTTTCGGCGGCTTTCTTGATCTGTCCATCTGTCGGCTTCTGCACAGTGGGATGATCAGCTCTGGCCTGTTCGATATGTCGGTCCGGATCGAGGGACTGCACAAGGCTTCCTGTCAGTTCCTTGAGTCCCTTGCCATCGGCAAGCTTCATTATTTCTGCATTGTCCTCTTTTGTGATTCTGCGCTCAAGCCGCGCAAACCGCGCTGCAATTGATGAGATGATATCAGTATCAATGCTGCCGAGGGCAATAGCCTGGAGAAGCTTTTCAAGAGGAACGGTCCGATTTCGGTCCATGGGCCGGGAGTCTGTCTTAGCAGCCTCGCAAACGCCCACCGCGTCCACAATCACAAAGTGGTTTTTGGACTTTGCGTCCGGCATGACAGATTGAAGGTCAGTCTCGTTAATCACGCGCACGCCCCGGCCCTTCATCTGCTCAAAATAGGCCCTGGACTGGACCTGCCGGAGGAAGAAGACGATTTCGAGGGGCTTGATGTCTGTGCCGGTCGCGATCATGTCCACAGTAACGGCAATGCGGGGAAAATAGCTGTTTCTAAATTCGGCGATGAGCTCGTCCGTCTTCCTTCCCGTTGTCTTATAGGTAATCTTCTGGCAGAACTCATTGCCCTTGTTGAACTCCTCGCGCACGATCTTGACTATGTCTTCTGCATGGGAGTCGTCCTTTGCATAGATGAGGGTCTTGGGCACCTCGGTCCTGCCGGGGAAAATCTCTGTAAAGAGCTTATTTTTAAAGGTGCGGACAACTGTGCGTATCTGGTCGATTGCCACAACATCCCGGTCGAGTTGCTAAGCGGTGTATGCGAAATCCTCATCCAGTTGTTCCCAGCGCACAGCGCGGGTCTCGCGGTCGCGCTTGTCCACAATGTAACCGGCATCGACCTTTGAGCCGCCTTCCGTGATCTTTGTGCGGATCTCATAGACATCGTAGTTCACGTTCACGCCGTCGGCAACCGCCTGCTCATGTGGATATTCCATCACAAGGTTCTGGTTGAAGAAGCCGAAGGTCTGCTTGTTCGGAGTTGCGGTGAGGCCGATGAGAAAAACGTCGAAGTATTCGAGTACCTGCCGCCAGAGGTTATAGATGGAGCGGTGGCATTCATCGGTGACGATCACGTCAAAGGTCTCGATAGGCACATTCGGATTGTATTCTATCGGCGGTGGTTCCTTGATTACATACTCCAGCCCTGCGGTTGAATGCTCGTCCTCTTCTTCAGGAAGCTCTTGGCCCTTGAGTATCGAATAGAGTCGCTGGATTGTCGAGATGCAGACGCGTGCGGTCTTGCCTATTTTGTTCGAAGTGAGCTGCTGGACAATGTATTCTTCTGCGAATTTATACGGATTGTAGGGCGACTGGTACTGTTGGAACTCCTTGAACGTCTGGCGTCCGAGATTAGCCCTGTCCACAAGGAACAAGACACGTCTTGCCCCTGCAAAGCGGAGCAGGCGATAGATAAAGGTGACGGCGGTGAAGGTCTTGCCTGAACCGGTCGCCATCTGGACAACGGCGCGGGGACGGTTCTCGGCCATGGATTTCTCAATGTTCATGAGTGCCTTTATCTGTGCAGGACAGAGGCCTCCTGCTTGCGCGTCGCGCGCATGAGGCAAGACTTCGATGAGTGGCGGCATCTTGCGGAGGCGTGAGCGTAGGGTGGAAGGGGGCCAATAAATCCCCACGGAATCAGCTGCCTTATCGAGCGTTACCTCTCCTGAATAGGTGAGCCATTCATGAAGCGTTTCAGGCCGATGGAAAGAAAAGACCTGTCTTGATCGGGCGTCCGGATCCAGATAACTGGTGAACCTCGTCTCAACCCCGGTGGTTTCATAGCAGAAGGGCAGAGGCCGGTGCCAGGCCGGCAGAATATCAGGAAGGCCGTTTTTATATTTCTCGGACTGTATCTCGACGCCTGTGAGAGTTTCGCCTTCTTATTTTGCCTCAATGATACCCGCTGCCTTTCCGTGAATATAGAAGAGATAATCGGCGATACCGTGACCGGCTTTTAACGGAAAGTTTCTTATGACAACGCCGGTACTTGCGCGGATATTTGCTTCCTTATAGTTGCAGACATGCCAGCCCGCTATTGTCAACATTCTGTCAATCTCTTCGCGGGCTTTGTCTTCAGGAGTTCTTGCCATCCTCCTACCTTGTTTTCTTTTAAATATTAGTTTCTTTCCGTAGCATTTTGCAACCAGGGAAGTCAGTGGAATCAGGTTTTCAAGACGTGTCCTGCAAAGAGTTGCGCTTACAAGGACTATAAACACAATTAGTGTTCAGGACAGGTTATGGGCTTGTGCTCGGCAGCTTTTTGTATGCAGTGTGGCTCGGCGTGTTAACCCGTTCACCGCTCCCTCTACAGGCCCCGGTGCGTAACTTCGCCAAAAAGATGAAAACGTCGCATAACCGCCGGCCTACGTAATGAGGAGGGATTTAGCCCTGTGTGTCGAGTACTTCTCTTATCTTATCAAGGAGAAACTTCGTGGAAAAAGGCTTTGCGATAAAATGTTGTTCCGCTGCGAAGATCCCCTTCCTCGCGACGATGTCATCGTCATAGCCGCTGATGAAGATGACCTTTATATCAGGCTGGACCCTTTTAATCTCATCATAGACCTCCTTACCTGTCTTTTTCGGCATGACCACATCCAGGATGAGGAGTTTTATAGAGTCCTTGTGTTCGAGGTATCTCTGAACTGCCTCCTGTCCGTCTCTGGCAAGAATCACGGTATAGCCAAACCCTTCGAGCAGGCTCCTGATAAGGTCCAGTACAACCTCATCGTCTTCTGTAAGGAGAATCGTCTCTTTCCCGCCTTTCGGCATAGTCAACCCCATGGAGTGGAAAAGTTGATCACTTGATTGTATCACAGGCAGGTAAATCATAAAAGTGGTCCCCTTTCCAGGCTGACTTTGCACGTCGATGAACCCATTATGCTGCTTGACGATTCCGTATACGATAGAGAGTCCGAGACCGGTCCCCTTACCCACCTCTTTTGTGGTGAAGAAAGGTTCAAAAATCCTCTTTCTCGTCTTTTCATCCATGCCTATGCCTGTGTCGGTGAACAAGAGGACGGCATATGCTCCAGGTTCGCCAAAGCCGTGGATACGTCTGAATTCCCTGTCTAATTCCCTGATTTCCGTTTTGATGGTGAGTATCCCTCCATGGGGCATGCTGTCCCGTGCATTTGTGGCAAGGTGCATGAGTGCCTGTTCGATCTGACCGCTGTCTGCCATCACGGGGAGATTCTCATCGGTGAGTTCTGTCCTGAATTCTATGTCTTCTCCAACGAGACGCGTGAGCAGTTCTTCCATGCCCTTCACGAGTGTGTCGAGATCAACCAGTTCAGGATTGATTTGCTGCCTCCTGCTGAAGGCTATGAGGCTCTGAACGAGGTTTGCTGCTCTCTTCGACGATGTAACGATCTGATCAATGAAGTGATAGAGCGGGTCATCCTTGCTCATCCTTCCGCGTATGAGTTCCCCGTAACCCATGATCCCTGTGAGGATATTATTGAAATCATGAGCGATGCCGCCAGCAAGCTGCCCAATGGCCTCCATCTTCTGGGAGTGGAGTAACTGTTGCTCGATCCGCTTCTGATGGGTTATATCCCTCATCATGCCCCTGTAAAGAAGTGGTAATCCATCTTCACCCCTGGTGACTGTTGCGCTGACAAGCACTGTAAGTATCTCACCGTCCTTCCTCCGGACTTTCAGCTCATGGTCCTTTACGGATCCTTCGTGTTCGAGCACCTGGATGAATTTGCTTTGCTCTTCAGGGGTCGGAAAGAGTTCACTGTTGAGATCGATCGAGAGGATGTCCTCCCGTGAAGCGTACCCTAAAAGGTGAATACCTGCAGGATTGATATCTACAAGTCTTCCTCCAGGCGTGCTGATGAAAATGATGTCCTTCGATTCTTCAAAGAGCGCCCGGTATCGCAGTTCAGATGCGATGAGGTGTTCCTCGGCTCTCCTTCTCCTTGTGATATCCAATAGCGTTCCAATAATCCTGTCTATCTTCCCCCTCTCATCGCGTGATGTCCGGGCATGGATCTCTATCCACCGGTGTTCCCCCTGCTTCGTCAGGAACCGGACTTCATCACAGAGCGTTTCTCTGTCTCCTGCAATGAGGTGCTGGAACTCTTCCGCGATCCGTTGTCGGTCTTCCGGGTGGACATAATTTAAGAGTAAAGTTCCGGCTGTCTCTCTCACCGAAAACCCTGTGATTTCTGTCCACGCGTCATTGAACAATGTCCATTCACCGCTCATGTCCATATGAAAAAGCACATGTTTGAACAGGTAAAGGAAGCGTCTCTCCGTCGCTCTTAAGGCTTCTTCTGCTATCTTATGGTCAGTGATGTCGATCAGTAACCCTGTGAGGTGCTCGGGGATACCTGTGGAAATTCTCTGGGCAGTGCCCCTGCAGATGAACCACCTTGTCGAACTGTTCTTATGGAGAAACCTTGCTTCTGCATCGAGGAGCAGTGCTGCACCATCGAGATACGATCTCGCCGCATCCATGAGTTGAGGGGCATCACTGGGATGGAGAAGCTTCATGAGACCTTCTTTGTGGTTAGCGATTTCATGTTCTTCAAATCCAAGCATACTCTTAAGGGTTGGGTCTATGGCAATTTCTTCTGTCTTGAGGTTCCAATCCCATTGGAAGACCTTTCCCGAGGAAAGGGCGAGTGCAGACCGCTCAGCAGCCCTTTTATGCATAGTGATGTCATTGACTATGATGCAAAGGAGCCTTTTCCCTTCCATTTCAATAGGACAGTAGGTAACTTCAACATCCCTTATTTCTCCCGATGCCCACCGCTGCTGTAATACCGAATGTGCTCTTTGCGCTGCGACTATCGAGAGCAACTCACGAAATGCATGCTCCGGCGTCAGGGTGGTGAGGTCGGAAAAATTCATGTACTTAAGACGTGCCTTTGTGTACCCGTAAAAGGTCTCGGCAGCGGCATTGGCATCGGTGATTGCCCCGGTCCTGGGATCGATGAGGAGCATGATGGTCCCCATCTTCTCAAAGATCTGTTGGTAATAGTGGTTAATGTGATTCTGCACTTACGGTTGCCATTTTTTTAGAATCGCTGATTGTGTGTGCATACCTTGTTAAGGATGAAATTCACAGTATTTCGTCATTGTACCTGGAACTCTTCTGGTAATCAGAGTTATTAAGTTGTGATGATGGAATCGTCACAAACCCCTCGCCGGAGAGCAGGGAGAAACAAATCAAAGCTTAAAAAAACTCTCTATATGGTGCTCCTGTTTTATCATGAACAGTGCATACTCATCAATATCACTCATTGAAAAACCATTTTCTATAAAAACCCTCTCAACATCGGCCGTCCATTCACCGTCGGAAAGGGAATCCGGTGTAATGCGGCTGAGGAGTCCCTCCGCGAGAAAGACATCAGTGATAACCCCTGAGTATTTGATTTCCTCAACACTATGGTTGTGATGATGGTACACAGGAAGAAATATTTCTGGTGGAAATGAGAGGTCTTCCAAAAAAAAACCTCCGGCTTCTGGATGGGTACACTTGAAGATCTCTTTCTCCCAAAGAAGCAGATTGTTTGATTTCATTGAAGACATAGTCTGTAACTTATCTTTGTAGTAGCGGTATTTTTGAAGACTTAGTAACACCACCCTTCCTATGTCATGGAGAAGCCCGGCGAGGAAACATACTCCATTGTGCGCATCGGGTATCTTTAATGAGAGGATGCCTGCAAGAAGGGCAGCCTTGTATGAGTGGGACCACATTCTCTTCATTACTGAGTAAGGGACGGGAAAGATGCTGAAAATCGACACGCTCACCGCAATACTTTTCACGAGGTCGAAGCCGAGCATCAGGATCGCCTGGTCAATGCTGTTAATCTTGCCACGGCATCCGAAGAATGGTGTATTTGCAACTGCTACGATGCGGGATACGAGTGATTGGTCGTGCGTAATGATCTCAACGAGATCCTGCACGGATGCCTTTTCATCATGCAAGATACGGATTATTTTCGTGATAATTATGGGAAGTGTAGGGATTTCCTTGAGTTTTTTTATTTCGTTTCTCGTCTCGGCATGCAATGTGCTCACCACCTATTCTGTTGTTGAGAGATACTCATATAATTCACAAAGAATGAGTCATTGCTGATATATATGGGTTATGCGTTGAGTTTGCAGAGTTAAAATTCCTCCATCCCGTTAGATTCTTGACCGGTGAGGGGAAATTCGATACTCAATGTGCAACCTTTGCCTCTTTGAAGTGTGTAGATTGAGCCTCCATGTGCCTTGACAATAGTATATACACTATTCAATCCTAAGCCCATCCCCTTCGGCTTTGTCGTTAAAAAGGGGTTGAATATTTTCTCCGAGAGCGACTGATCAACGCTCAGACCCGTATCAGAAATGTATATTCGCACCACGCTGTCATCGAAACTTGTGGCGACGAAGATTGTTTTCTCACCTTCCCATGTATCGAGTACCTGAAACGCGCTCATCACTATGTGAAAAAAGACCTGCTGGAGCTTGCAAGAATCACCCCGTACGAAGGGAATATCCGGCGTAAGATTCATTGCAAGCTTTATGTCGTGCAATTTCATCTGATACTCGAAGAGTGAGAGGGTTTTTTCGATTATCTCGTTGATATTCACCATGTTGCACTCGATTCCCTTTTTCCTCAGAAAGGTGAGAAGACCCTCCACAGTGCTCAAAGATCGTAAAGCTGAAACGTACACAGTTGTGACGTACTTCTTGATATCAGGATCGAGGTCAAGTGACTGGAGGATTTCTGAGTTTCCTACAATAGCGGTGAGACTGTTGGTGAGTTCATGGGCAGTCCCCACGATGCGTTCGCCCATTGACGCGAGTTGTTGCATGTCTGGGAGCCTTTTGTCAGAACATCCATTCTTCACCGCATGGTACCTCCCAATGCCATGATACGTATATGCGTTAGAAACTTTTATTAATAAGACTATCAACTTATGATATAGCTGTCAAGATATATTTTGCTGT
>Ga0315295_10000836_pt1 | contig 26273 bp, 32 predicted proteins | sample YL17G14_0_MG_FD_204453 | JGI IMG/M metagenome (GOLD analysis project Ga0315295, IMG submission 204453) | Sediment microbial communities from Yellowstone Lake, YNP, Wyoming, USA - YL17G14_0 | ecosystem: Environmental > Aquatic > Freshwater > Lake > Sediment | place: USA: Wyoming | collected... | reverse complement strand
GCTTCCTTCTTGCGCGCAAGCCCCCAGTTGTAGGCGTAACGCGCCGCCCCCGCGTGTTTGGCGCAAGCGGTCCTTTGACCGTTACTCAGGTCCAACTCGGTCTTGAAGGCGCGCAGGACGATCACAGCTCTTCCGCCGCCTCTCTCAAGGTTTCCATGAGCTTGCGGTTCTTGCGGCTGCGGCTGCCATACAACCGGGCCGAGAAGACCGTGATCATCTCCAATACATCCTGGACCAACTCTTCCTCGAAGCTCAAGGGCTGTTCGCCCTGGTTAATGAGGACGACTTCGGTGTTGTACGCCTCGCAGAGCGCAAACACCAGTTCCGAGCCGAATCGCAATAGACGGTCTTTGTGAGCCAACACCAACCGCCCCACCTGTCCGGAGCAGACGCGCTTTAGGAGTTGCCGCAAGCCCTTCTTATTGTAGTTCAGCCCCGACCCCGAATCCTGAATGACTTGGTAGGTCCAGCCGTTGGCGGCGCAGAAGGTTTCCAGCAGCGCCACCTGCCGTACCAGGTCTTCTTTTTGGTCATGGCTCGACACCCTGGCATAGGCCAAAGTAGGGCGGTTAGTATGCGATGGACGCGGCGTAATCCCGTGAAGACCGGCCAGGTCGAAGCGCCGGTGACCCGCGGGAGTGCGCTCGACCTGGATCTTGCCGGCGGCTTCCCAACGTCGCAGGGTCTCTCTGGTTACGCCGAGTTCTTTGGCGGCCCGGCCGATACTGACTTTCATGTCATGAAGTCTATGCAAAGTGGCCCATAAATGTCAAGATATAGATAGGTATCAACTAACAGATGCTTGCCCTAGATGACGCCGCCAACCGCCCTGATGGCGTCGGCGAGCGTCGGGATGCCGATCTCCTGGAGCTCGTAGCGGACCCTCATGGAGGGTCTCTCGATCTTCATCACCCTTCTGAGGTCGATGGGCGTCGCAACCAGCACGAGGTCGCACGGTACCTTGGCGACAGTTTCCTCCAGTTCCTTGACTTGCTTTGGAGAGTAGCCCGTGGCAGGCAGCAACGGGCCGATGTGCCGGAACTTCTGGTAGGTCACCGCGATGCTGCCGACCGCGTAAGGCCTGGGGTCGACCAGCTCGGCGGCGCCCCACTTCCTCGCGGCTATGACCCCGGCCCCGTAGGCCATCTCGCCGTGCGTGAGGGTGGGCCCGTCCTCGATGACCAGGACCCTCTTGTTCGCGATCTCCTGGGGTCTCTCGGGGAACACGGGAGACGCGGCATCGACCACGATCGCTTTCGGGCTGACCAGCCGGACGTTGTTCCTCACGATATCCACGTTCGCGGGGACCGCGGTGTCGATCTTGTTGATGACGACTATGTCCGCCATCCGCAGGTTTGCCTCCCCGGGGTGGTACAGCAGTTCGTGGCCCGGCCTGTGTGGGTCGACCAGGACTATCTTGCAGTCACTCTTGAAGAACGGGAGGTCGTTGTTGCCGCCGTCCCACAGGACCACGTCGACTTCCTGCTCGGCCCGGCGGAGGATCTCGCTGTAGTCCACGCCGGCGAAGACGATCGTGCCCCTGTCCAGATGAGGCTCGTATTCCTCCCTCTCCTCGATGGTACACTTGTACGTATCGAGGTCGGCATAGGTCGCGAACCTCTGGCAGACCTGCTCTTCGAGGTTGCCGTAGGGCATTGGGTGACGCACAGCCGCGACTTTCTTTCCGGCGGCCTTCAGGATTTCGGTGACCTTCCTGGTGGTCTGACTCTTCCCCACCCCTGTCCGGACAGCGCAAACCGAGATGACCGGCTTCTTCGATCGGACGGCCGTCGCGTCGTACCCCAGAAGCCTGAAGTCAGCCCCGCACGATAGCACCAGAGACGCCTTGTGCATCACGTTCACATGGGCGGTGTCGCTGTAGGCGAAGATTGCCTCATCTATCTTGCATTTCTTGATGATGTCGGGGAGCTCTTCCTCGGCGTGGATGGGGATACCGTTGGGATAGAGCTTGCCGGCCAGCCTGGGCGGGTAAGTACGCCCTTCGATGTCGGGTATCTGGGTCGCGGTGAAGCACACGACCTCATAATCAGGGTTGTCCCTGAACATCGTGTTGAAGTCGTGGAAATCCCGACCGGCGGCCCCCATGATGACGACCCTCCGCTTAGCCATGTTTTCGCCCTCCGGTTCTATCTCCGCCGCGCAGGGACTCCATCGAACGGTGCAACCCGCGCGGACGCGTTGTGTGTGGAAGCGCAATTGCTGCTACTCTGTGTTTCACCGGTCACATGACCAGCGCCAGCAGTGCCTTTTGGGCGTGTAGCCTGTTTTCTGCCTCGTCGAATATCACGGACCTCGGAGAGTCGGCGACTTCGGCGGTAACCTCCTCGCCCCTGTGCGCGGGCAGGCAATGCATGAAGATGGCGTCTTTCCCCGTCCTGCGCATGAGCTCCTGGTTGACCTGGTAGGGCGCCAGGTTCTTGAGCCTCTCCTCGCGCTCCTTTTCTTGCCCCATGCTGATCCAGACGTCCGTGTAGACGATATCGGCCCCCTTCACGCCCTCGCCCAAATCATTGGTGACCACGATCTTGCCGCCGTGAGGGGCGGCGTCCTCTTCAGCCAGCCTGACAACATCCTTGCTCGGTAGGTATCCCTTGGCGCAGACGACCCGCACTTCCATGCCCATCTTCCCGCCGCCCAGCATGAGGGAGTGAGCCACGTTGTTGCCGTCGCCCACGAAAGCGAGTGTGAGCCCCTTGAGGCAGCCGAGCTTCTCTTTGATGGTGAGGAGGTCGGCGAGGGCTTGCACCGGGTGCGCCAGGTCGGTCAACCCGTTGATGACGGGCACCCTGGAGTGCTTCGCCAGGTCCTCCACGTCCTTGTGGGCGAAAGTCCTGATCACTATGCCGTCGCAGTACCGGGAGATGACCTGGGCGGTGTCGGAGATGGTCTCCCCCCGCCCCAGCTGGAGGTCGTTGGCGCCCAGATAGAGGGCGTGTCCTCCCAGCTGCGTCATTGCGACCTCGAAGGATACCCTCGTCCTGGTGGACGGCTTAGCGAAGATCATCGCGAGGGTCTTCCCCTGCAGCGGAGCCGGGCGGATCCCCGCGTAGAAGCCGGACTTCATGATCCGGGCTGTCTCTATGACTGTCTCAATGTCTTCCTTGGACCAATCGTGAAGCCAGACCAGATGTCTGCCTTTCAGGTTCCTCAACCAAGACCTCCTCCTTTGACGATGCTTTCCTCGGGACTAGCTGAAATGGACCTTCCCGACCATCTCAAGGGTCCTCCCGCAGTTGGGGCATGCTCCGTCCACGAGGTGTGACTGCTCCAGGTCCAAGCCTCCCCTTTCCAGCAGCGCCGACTTGCATTCGGGGCAGAATGTATCGGCGTAGCCCCTCTTCCACGCGTTGCCTATGTATACGTAGTACAGGCGTTCCATGGCCACGTCCCGGAGCCGCTCGAGCGTTGCCACTGGAGTCGGAGGCCGCTGAAAGCGGTAGGCCGGGAAGTACCTGGACAGGTGCAGCGGGACGGCGGGGCCCAGGCCAGCCAGCCACTCTGAAAGCGCCCGTACGTCCTCGTCTTTGTCGTTCTCGCTGGGGATGACCAGGTAGGTCACCTCGACCCAGGTCTTTTCGCGGGCTCTCTCTACGGTCTCGACCACCGGCTTGAGGCGCCCGTGGATGATGGTCCGGTAGAACTCCTCGGTCCACCCCTTCACGTCGATGTTCACGGCATCCACCACCGGCAGCGCTTCATCGAGGGCCTCCCGCGATATGTACCCGTTGGTGACCAGGACGTTCCGCAACCCCTTCTCCTTTGCCAGCCTGGCGCAGTCCATGATGAACTCCATCCACACCGTGGGTTCATTATACGTGTAAGCGACGCCGGTCAAGCTTGGATGGCGCTTCTTCTGATCCAGGGCCATTTGGACGACCCTCTCAGGGGTTGTCTCGTAGAGGTCCGGACGTTCCTGGGATATCTGCCAGTTCTGGCAGAACTCGCATGAGAGGTTGCACCCGTAGGACCCCAGAGAGAACAGGTAGCCTCCCGGATCTACGTGGAACAGCGGTTTCTTCTCGACCGGGTCCAAGGCGACGGACGACAGGAGACCGTAGTTCCTGGTGTATAGGGTGCCTCCCCTGTTCTCCCGCACCCGGCAGACCCCGGTCTTGCCCGGCAGGACCAGGCAGCCGTGAGGGCAAAGGCGGCACTTCACCTTGCCCTCGTCCTGTCTTTCGTAGAAGCGGGCCTCTATCATAGACACACACTCGCGCCCCCTGCTCAAGTCCCGTGCCTAGTGGTAACGAGTGACCGTGAACCGGTAGAGCTTGACTGCGGATTCGGTGAGTCCGATGCCTGCCTTCCTCTTGGCTATCTGGACCTGCTCCTCCACCGTATCGACTCCCGGCAGATCGGGCAGCAGCAGGCCCCGCCTTCGCCCTTTTTCGACGATGACCCCGTACTTCTTGGGGTCCAGATCGCTTTCGCTCTCAACTGGCTCGGGCCCCGACAGGACGTCCACTGAGTAGTCCAGGAGGTCGAGCTCGTCTTCCTCCACCCGGCTGAACCTGGGGTCTTGAGTCGACGCGCTGATGGCGTTGGCGATTATCTCGGCGGCCGCTGATTTCCTGGTGGGGGCAGTCGTCCCGATACAGCCTCGGAGCATCCCCTCCTTGTGGATGGAGACGAACACCCCGGAAGGGCGTCTGAACTCCTCCGGGACTTCGGCGGGCACGCTCTCCGTCTCCCCGGTCCGCACGTGACGTTCGACTGTTGCCCTGGCCAGCGACACCGCGAAGGACTCCCCTTTTCTGATGGAGCCCATCCTGCCGGCCTGACCCACCCTGATGCTCGGGATCCGCGACGCGTCCTCGTCCTTGTCACCAGGGTGGAGCAGCATGACGCCGTACCCGACCCCGAAAGGCCCTTCGTAGGACAGATACTCGCTCTTCGCGGGGTACTTGTCCAGGGATCCCAGCATCATCACGACGGGGCGGAGGCCGCACTCGCCGGCGTCCTCGGCGAGGTCCGGGGGGAACAGCACTGCTTCGCGGGGCTCGAATCTCCTCAAGATGTCGATGATCTTGGCGTCGAAGTCCTTGCCCCTGGGGTTGTACCCGGAGGGCGCGCCGGGAGATAGCCTGTGGGAGAGATCCCCCGATGCCAGCACGGCGATCTTCCGCCCGGTCTTCGCGGCTGCCCTCTCGATGGCGGCGCCAAACCTGTACAGGTCGAAGAGGGGCAGAAAGCCTATGTTGACTACCACCAGGTTCTTCTTGAACCCATGCTTGGTTATAAAGTGCAGGGGGACCAAGGTGCCGTGGTCCAGGTCGCTGTCCATCCCGTGGTGACCGAGCTTGCGGTCGTCGAGGAGCGCCAGGGGGACGCCCGGGTCCTCCTCGGCCTCCCTGGCGATAGCTGAGACAAGCTCCGAGTCGTTGGTGAGCTCCACCTTGACCCGCGCGGCGCCGAAATTGCCCAGGTCGCCCCGGAGATACGGCTGGGCGCGGATGGAGACCGCATCGGAGAAAACGGGGCCGTGCGGGGTGATCATGACCAGCGTGTCCACAGGGGCGGAGGCAAACGCCTGGCCCAGGCGCTCCATGGATTCAAGCGTACCCGCCGCCTTCTTCTCCTCACCCTTCCCCACGTCAGGGACGATGATAGGCGGGTGCGGCGAAAGGCCCGCCAGAAGCAAAGACGAAGGCACTCCTTACTGCACCACCTTTTCCACGAAAGGAGAGGTAGACGCCCTTAAGAGCGCGCTGTAACCTGGGACGAACGTTAGGATGCTCCCGGTGGTGAGGGACCCGTCCGCATCCTCTATGTCGCACAACAGGTGGTCGGAAGAAGCTCCCAGTACTGCCACTCCGGACTCTCGGGGCGCCAGCGAATCGGGGTCGACATCCTGCTCTCCCAAGGCGAGGACCGCCCGTCTGCGCACACCCCTGTCGACGAACGCGGGGACCACCCCGAAAGCGTTCTGCCCTATCCTGCCGAAAGGCCTGGAGGGCTTGCTTATCACCTCGATGACCTCGGCGGCCACGACGAACGCGTCCTGGTGACACCCCGGCACCGGCCGCCTCTCGATCCCCTCGGTACCCAACAGTATACTCTCACCTATCCTGAGTTCCGTTATGCCGCGCGGCATCTCGCCCTGTATAAGCATCATCATGTTGGCCGAGTTGCCGCCGGAGACCGTGCCGACTCTCTTCCCTGTTGCGGCCTCGACGGCCCTCTTGACGTCCAAGAGCGCCTCCATCTTCTCCCTCGTCGGCATGACCCCCCCGTAGCAGGCGAGGTTTGTGCCTATGCCTGCGAATTCGATGCCGGGACTCCTCATCATCTCTACGGCCGCGAGCGGGGCGTCCGCGGCCATCACGCCCTCACGCAGGTCGCCGAGGTCGATCATGAGGATGACCTTGTGCCGCCTGCCCTGTCTCGCCGCAGCCTCGCCAAGGAGGCGCACAGTGGACGGTTCCGAGTTCAGGCTCACGTCCGCCACCTGGACCGCTTCCGCCACTCGGGAAGGTGACGGCGCCCTCAGGAGCACCGTTTCGCCCTGGTAACCTTGGTCTCTCAGTTTCCGAAGGTTCTCGATCCTCGAGTCGCCGATGGCGTCCGCGCCGCCTTCGATCATTGCTCTCACGACGGCCGCGTGCGTCATGGTGCCCTTAGCTACCCCTACGAGCCTGGCGCCCTGATCGCGAAGCTTGCCGGATATGGCGCGGGCGTTGTCGCGCACCTTGTCCACGCTTATGAACATCGCAGGATATCTCACTGGCATAGCCCCAAACTCCCCGTCAGGATCTTTTCAGCCTGTTCAGGATACTTCCGAGAGATCACGCCGCAACACGCCAAGAGGTAGCTGCCATCCAGCACCACTCTCGCGTCCTTCGGGTACAGCTCTCTCCCCGGACCCTGGCCAATCAAGGCGCGCAACGTCTCCTCGCCTCCAGGCAGCCTGGTCAGCGGGCCTCCCGTGCCGATGACCGTCCTGACGTTAGTGAGGTCTTTCCCGGCGGCCACCATCTGCCTGCCGGAAGGACCGTAGAGGTACTTGAGCCTGCCCGCGTGGCGCGAGAGCGCGACCTCCGACGCGTAGCGCGACAGGTACACGACCAGCCGGACCTGCTTTTCATCCTCAGGGATGACCTTGAGGTCTCGCAGCACCGGCTCGGGATTGAAGCCAAGGTCCCGGTCGGCGTGCTCCTTTACCTGCTCGTATATGTTCCTTGCGTTGACGTGGATCCCCAGGTCGCCTTCAACCGTGCGCTTCGCCAGGGGTTCGGGGCTCTCCAGGATGGACTGGATCTCCGGGCTGCCCTTTGCCACCGAGTGGACATCGGTGGTGGCCCCGCCGACGTCCAACGCACACAGGTCCCCGATTAGGAGGTACAGGATCCTGCAGGACTCCATGACCGCGCCCGGAGTGGGCATTATGGGGCCGGTCACCATGTCGCGTATCCTGTCCATGCCTGGCGCGCTCGTGATATGCTCCTCGAATACCTCCTGGATGATCCTGCGGGCGGGCTCCACGACGAGTTCGTCCACTTTCGGGTAGACGTTGTCTACCAGGTAGAGCTTGATACCGGCTTCTCTGAAGACGGCGGAGACCTCGCCTCGCGCGGCCACGTTCCCTGCATAGATCACCGGAACGCGCGAGCTCCTGGCCGCCAGGAGCCTGGCGTTCCGCAAGGCGGTGTCCTTCTCGCCGTAGTCCACGCCGCCCGCAAGCAAGATTATCTTGGGCGCTATCCTGTCCAGCTCTTTAAGGTCGAGACCGGTCATGTCCCCCGCCGTAACCATCCGCACGATCGCCCCCGCGCCGAGGGCAGCTTCTCTGGCAGCCCTGACAGTCATGTCGTAGACCAGGCCGTGAACGGTCATCGAGAGCCCACCCGCGGCGCTGGACGCGGCCATCATCTCGCCGTACTCCAGCTCCCCGGCATCCCGCCCGTCGCCCAGATTGGCTCTCAGGTCCCCCTGCAGATCCTCCAGTGCCCGGGCCAACCCCCGGGTCACGTCGCCCTCGCCTGCCGTCGTGGGAGACATGCCCTGCCCGAGAAGACAGGGGCTGTCCCCCAGGTCGAACGCGTTGACGACCGTGGTGGTGCTGCCGATCTCGGCCACAAGGACGTCGACTTTCATAGCCTCCCCCTGCCTGTCCCTACAGGTCCCTTCGTTTCTTGACCAGGAACGACGCAACGTGGATGCCCTTGGTGCCGCGGCCGAAGCCCGCATCCAGGCCCGCCTGCACCGCCAGGTCATTCGTGACCTGGGTCCCGCCGCCTACCAGTATGAACCTGTCTCGCACACCTTTCTCCTGGCAGATCTTGGCGAGACGCTCCATGTTCTTCCGGTGGATGTCCGCGTGGCTGATGATGGTGGAGATGAGGATGGCGTCGGCATCCTCCTCGATGGCGGCATCGACCACCTTGTCGATGGGGACGGAAGTTCCCAGGTAGGACGCCTTGATGCCGAACCCTTCGATGCCTCCATGCTTGATGTCGATGATCTCTCTCATGCCGACGGAGTGCTCGTCCTCGCCGACGGTGGCGCACACGACCTTCATCGGGTGCCTCCTCAGATCCTCGCGGATCTCGTCCTCCGAAAGCACCTGGGGCTTCTCGGGGATCTTGAGGGCATCCTTCGCCACCGAGAATGGCACGCGCGCCTTTACCTCCACGAGGGTGCCTTCGGCCGGGTGAGCGATGCCCCTGTGGATGACCTCAGGCTCCTCCAGCCCGAGCTTCCGCGCTATCTCCAGGGCAGCGTACTCGGCGACCCGCTCCGGCTGCGCGATGAACATCGTCAGAGTGAGGTGCCCGTCGTTGGCCCACTGGATCTCGGGCCTCACGAGTCCCCTGTTCAGCTCTTTCTCGACGGCAGCGTACCTGTGCTCCACGTTGTCCTCGGGGTCCAGCTCGGCCACGAACACGATCTTCTCCGGAGAGCACAGCGTGCACCCGCCGATGAGCTGGCAGGGCCTGGACAGCCCTTCGGGCAGGTTGTTGTACCCGAAGTGGTGGCAGACCGGCGCCATGTAGTCCCTATCCCGCTCGACCACGCTGCCTGCCCCGACGCCGCCCTCGGGGTCCCGCCGTATGCCGTCGCCGTTCCTCTCCGGGTACAGGCCCGAGTCGACGAACATGCCCTCGGCGACCGCCTGGAAGTAGCCCTTCTCCTTGACCTCCTCGAGGAAGAGGACTGCCCGCTCGGCCAGTTCCCTGATCATCGTGGGCAGCGGGCCATCCTGCCTCAGCGCCACCATGTCCTTGATGCCGTCCAACCCCAGGAGGGTCTGTTTGGCTGTGTCCACCGCGGCCAGGTTGTTGTAGTGCCATGGGACGTTGCGCCCTTCGTCGGGCGTGATGGTACTCTGCACGTCCGCCGAGGTGAGAGCGGACAGCACCAGGTTCAGAGCGTGGGTGACGGTGGCTTCCCTGGTATCCGATTCGATGTACCGGGTATTCTGTTGGGCACGGAACTTGAAGCCGGAGAACAGCCACCGCACTGTTACCGCGTAGGGCAGATCGGAGTACATCGCGGGGGCCGGCGGGGCCGTCGGAGGGACTGATGACAGGGCGATCATGCTGGCGCTCATCCCGACCATCCTGGAATACGCAGTGTTCAGGGCATGCTGGACCAGGAGCTCGGGCATGACCCTCCAGGCCTCGCGGGCCGTGGCGCTGGCGTTGTGAGCGCCGTCAATCTGGAGCATGCCGGCGTGGGCCATGATCTTCTTGGCCGCTGCCGCGTCCACGAAGGATCTAACCATGTTGACGTTCCGGTAGAGCACGTTGTACTGGGGGTCCTGGTGGGCGCCGTTGACGCCCTCCTCGGCAAACAGGACCGCCATCTCCGGCCCTGCCACCCCCGACACGTAGGAGTGGAGGTTGATAGGGCGGCCCACCTCGTCCTCGATGAGGTCGAGCGCCTTCCGCGTGGCGCGGAGCTGCTTCCTGGTGATGGGGACGCCGCCCACGCCTTCCGGGGTGCCCTCCAAAAGAGAGTCGATGTGGCTCTGGCCGGCGGTCCGTATGACCATCATGTGGTCCGCCCCATGCCACGCCGCCATCCTCATGCGCCTTATGTCGTCCTCGAACCTGCCGGAGGCGATCTCCGTTGTGATCACGCAGTCAGGCTGGGGATCTATCCCGCCGAAGTATTTGGACGCGGGCAGAGGGACAGACCTCTTGAGAGGCACCGAGGTGTCCCGGTACTCGAACGGGCCGGTTTTCTGGTGAGGGACCCGCTTCCTCCACGTCCACCCTGTGCGGCGAGGGCGGTAGTGCTCCAGATCCCGGAGGATCTGGCCTATGTCCATCTTCTGGCCGGGATCCAGCCTGTGGTAGCCTGTCGAAAGCTCCTCCTCCGGTCGTCCGGCATCCTTCTGGGAAGTACCGCTCACGTGCCCTCACCCCCCAGCGCTGCCTTAAGGACGTCCCAGTCCTCGCCTCTCGCGAGTGATCTCCCGGCCTCGAGATACCCGGTCCCCCTGCCGGAGAGCTCAGCGTACTTCAGAACCAGGTGGCCGGCGCCTTTTCCGAGCAGGTGGCGCTTTTCGGCCGCCGACACGACGGCCGCGGCCTCCAGGCTGGAGAACCCCATCCGGAGGAGGACAGACCTTTCGATGGAGGGCGAGGTGTGGGTGTACGCCATGTCGTAGAGCGGCCTCACTATCTCCTCGGCGAGCCGCCAGAAGCGCTGTTTCAGCTGCTCGTCGGTGAGGAATTGAAGGTGCTGCCGCCTGGTCTCGAGATCGGAGGGTCTTTGCATCCCGGTCATACCACCTTTACGCCGAGTTCCTGCAGGATGGCTTGCACGGATCCGGGAGTCAGCCTGGAATCTTCCGCTAGGAACTGCACTTCGTCGGCCGAGACCTCTTTCAGCGCGCCCCTTTCGACGGCGTTGCGCATGTAGGACCTCCGCATCCTGTCCAGGTCCATCTCGGTCATGCGGAGCTGGTCGAAGCGTTCAGGGATCACGATGGCTTTGCCGGGGACGTTCTCCGACGGATCGCCCCTTTGCACCGTCACCCCGTTCTGCCTGGCGAAATCGAGCTGTGCCTGCGGGTGCTTTCCCGCGCCGGTATACTCGGTCTCCTGGACCACCACGATCTCGTCTTCGGGCAGTTCCCTGGCCAAGGGGATGGCCGCGGCCAGCGAAGTGTTGCCGGCAGGGCCTCTCTCCATACCTTCTACGCTAGCAAGGACCTCGGTGACGAAGAACACCTCGCCCTGGGTCACGGTGACGTACCTGTCCAGGTAGCGGAGGGGCCGCGCCGCGTTCTTGGGTACGTCGGTCCGGTCGGGCCAGGTGGCGAACGGGACGCCGAACCCGGTGTGGCCAGTGGTGAAGGACTTCCTGTTGAAGTCCCTGTCCGAGGCCATGTGCAGCCCGGACAGGTCCACGCTGGCTCCGATTACTTTGCTTCCCGCTGCGCCGGCCTTCCGCAGGCCTCTGGCGGTGCCCGTCACGTTCCCGCCTCCGGCGTGGGTGACCACCACGTACGCGGGGTCCTTGCCGTACCTCTCGCGGACGTCCCGCGCCACCTCCCAGCCCAGCGTCTCGATGCCCGCGATGCCGAACGAGCTGTAGAGGGACGAGTTGAAGTACCCGGTCTCTTCCAGAAGGACCAGCGCCACGTAGAAGAGCTCCGGCCCAACGGTCAGCTGGATAACCTCGGCGCCGTACGCCTCGCACTTCCTCGACTTCTCAATGATTTCAGGCTGCCCCACGTGCCTGGAGTCGAAGACCTCCTGCACGATGATGCATTTCAGGTTACGCATGGCTGCCTGGGACGCCACCGCCGCGCCGTAGTTGCCGCTGGTGGCGGCCAGCACGCCGGGGCAGCCCACCTTCTTAGCCTGATAGGTGGATATAGATGCCCGCCTGTCTTTGAAGCTGCCTGACGGGTTCGCGGCTTCGTCCTTTACCAGTATCCGGGCGCCGTAACCAGGCCTGGACGTCATCCTGACCAGGTCGGTCACGTTCTTGAGCTCGAGGAGGGGAGTATCGCCGACACCCACCTCGCGCTGTATCCTCCTGACCTCGTCCAGGGAGTAGGCGGCCTTGGTCATCATGCCTTCGTAGTCGAACGCTATCTTGCCGCGGAGGAACTCACCGTAGTCGACGCCGAGAGCCTTCTTCATTATCTCGCCACGTCTACCCATAACTGCGGCGTATGATAGGTCCCTAGCCACGGGATTTCCCCTCCTTGAGCATCCCGCGGAGCTCCCGCGAGACCGGCGCAAGCTCGGGGACCGTGGGGCCGTAGGTGTGGGCGTACCCGGGGTTCGTCTCAGTGAGCGTACCCTTTACCTTCCGGCCAGCCGGTGTCTCGATCTCGAGCTCTTCTCCAACTGCGGCGTCGGACTGCGCCCAGCCCTTGATCCATGCCTCCAGCGGCACCTTCTGGGTGTCCTCAGGGACGTCCCTGGATCTCTCGCCCGCCCTCAGGATTACGTGGTGTATCTCGACCCACTCGCCTCTTCTGCAGCGCCCTTTCATGCGGGTCACCTTCCGCCACGGGTTCTATGCCGGGGTCGCCTGCATCGACCACGCTATGTCTGTCTCCAACACCTAGCCTCCGGCCGCCTCCGTCGCCCTAGCGAACGAGCTTAGTATCGCTCTCGGGACAGGCAGGTCTGCCATGGTCAGAAGGCCCGGCCTCGCTCCCAGGACCAGCGGGATCATGTTGACCGCGATGGCGATGGTCCCAATGCCGCCGGGGATCTCCGGCTTGATGGACAGGTTGACCGGAGGGTCGCCGTCGATGGTTATGTAGTCGCCCGTGTCCACGCCCTCGGCCTCAGGGCGGATCTGTTGAGGATGCTCCAGGAAGATGACCTCCCTGCCTCCGGCATAGGCCCTGGCGATATGCCTGCACCCGGCCACGTTCCCGGGAGTCACCCGGGCGTACTGGGTCCTCCTCTCGACGCGGGTGATGATGGGCTCGCGCTCCTCGACCACGCGCTCGATCTTCCAGCCCAGCGCTTGCCCGATCAGCCTCGAGGACTGCTGGAACCCGACGTGGCCGACGACTTCGCCAGTCTCGAGGCCTTTCCTGAAGCCTTCCGGCGTCGTCCCTACCCCCTGGGTCCGCATGACCGTGGGCCCGAAAGGCGCCAGGTTGTTGACCCTCTTGGCGTGGATGTGCTTCACGTCCCTGCATATGCCGGACAGGGCGATGACCAAGGTGTCTAGGATGAAGCCCGGGTTTATTCCGGTCCCTAGCACGGTCTTCCCGGCCTCCTTGGCGAGGGCGTCGATTTCTCTGGAGAGCTCGGGGGCAGGCGCCCAGGGGTATGACATCTCCTCGGCGATGGTGATGACGTCCGCGCCGTGTTGTAGTGCAACTCCTATCTGGGGGAACACGTCCTTCACGAACGATGCGGTGCTGATCAGGGTGATATCCGGGAGCTTGGCGAAGGCTTCCTTCTCGTCGTTTGTGACCAGAAGACCCACCTTCCTGCCCAGGCGGAGGACGTCACCCAGATCCTTGCCAGCCTTCGACGGCGTCTGGGCTAGCGCAGCCACTATCTTGACATCTTCCTTGGAGAGTAGCATCTCCGCCATTCCGCCGCCCATGGCGCCGAGACCCCATAACAGCACCTTCGTCTCCTTGGACATGGTCTGACCTCCCGAGCTTGGATCTTCCAAGATGACTGGTCTCACGTAAAGTCTGTCCCGAAGGGACCTTTGGTCTCTGCCTTTATACGTTCTTGCATACGGAGGAAAATCCTTCTGTAGCGACATCTTAAAGCGGGTACTCGGTGCGGTTCAAGCCGCACGCCCGTCCCGCGAACCAGAGTGCAAGGGTCTTGGGCGCTGCAACGCCTCGCGCGGCATCAGCCACAGCAGCCATAATCACCGCGGGACTGTGGTCATTCGCGCATACTCTGCCCCGTGTCCGGCCAGCGCGTTCAGAGCGCCCCCTCCACGAACGACACAATAGCCCTGCGGAGGCACTCGGCGATCTTCTGCTGGTAGAGGTGTGACCCGAGCAGCGATTCCTCTTTGGGGTTGGAGAGGAAACCCATCTCCACCGTCGCCGAGGGTACCAGGGAGTGATTCAGCATGAAGTGGTCAAGCCTCGCTGAGGTCTCCCTCGGTGTGCCCGTGGCTTTCACGAGTTCACCCTGTATGAGGCGGGCGAGGTGCTTGGACCTCTGGTTCTGAGAGGGGTTGTAGAAAGTCTGCGCGCCCCACTCAGCGGAATCGCCGAAAGCGTTGCAGTGCAGCGATATGACCATGGTGGCGCCGGACGACTTTATGATCTTTATCCGTTCCTCGATGTCGTCCTTGCCGCCTACCTGCAGGTCGAAGTCTCCCGTCCGGGAATAGACGACGCGGGCGCCGCTCTTCTCCAGCCTGACGCCCAGGTAAAACGCCACGTTGAGGACGACGTCCTTTTCTTTGACCCTGCGGCCGCAAGCGCCGGGGTCGATCCCGCCGTGGCCGGGGTCGATGTAGACGACCTGCCCGCTGAGCGGCCCCACAGACGCCGAAGGGACGAAGATCGCGCCCAGTATGCCTGCGGCAAGCGTGCTGGCGAAGACCAGCGCCGACACAAACGCCGCTCTGGTTGTGGCCACAAACAAGAGGGGCCGGCGGTGGTGCCTGCCCCTACTCCTTGCCATGCGAATCCCCCGTGTTCCAGCCCGAGACGTCTCGGAAACACATACTCAGGAACATAGGCGAATATGAGAATCTGAAGAGAACGCTCGCGTGGCCGAAGCCGGCGCGAGCCAGCCTACTAACGCTTGGAGAACTGCGGAGCCTTGCGGGCCTTCTTGAGCCCGTACTTGCGGCGCTCCTTCATCCTCGGGTCGCGTGTGAGGAAACCGGCCTTTTTCAGGGTGGGCCTGAGGCTATCGTCCAGGGCGGTGAGGGCCCTTGCGATGCCGTGCCTGCAAGCTCCGGCTTGCCCGGAGAGGCCGCCGCCCACCACGTTCACGTAGAGGTCGAACTTGCCCTCGGTGTCGGTAGCCTTGAAGGGGGCGGTGACCTGTTGCTCCAAGGTGGGATTCCTGAAGTAGCTCTCAAGGTCCTTGCCGTTCACATCGATCTTCCCGGTTCCCGGCAGGATCCTGACCCTGGCGATAGCGTTCTTGCGCCGTCCAGTCGTGAAAACTGCGTCCGCCACTCCTATTCTCCTCCTTGCCATACAGACGGCTTCTGAGCCTCGTGAGGATGGGTGCCACCTCTGTACACGAAGAGGCGCTTTATGATCTTCCTGGAAAGGCGGTTGTGAGGGAGCATGCCCTTGACCGCAGTCTCGATGACCCGCCTGGGGTTCTTCTTGAGCATGACCTCGTAGGGCGTGTACTTGGCCCCTCCCGGGTATCCCGAGTGGGTGAAGAATATCTTCTGCTCCGCCTTGTTGCCCGTGAGCCTCACTTTCTCAGCGTTCAATATGACCACGCTGTCCCCCGCGTCGACGGAGGGCGTGTAAGTGGGCTTCAGCTTGCCGCGGAGTATGCTGGAGCAGAGCGTGGCGAGCCTGCCCAGGGGTTTCCCCTCGGCGTCGATGATCCACCACTTTCTCTCGACCTCTCCCGGCTTCGCCATGTACGTCCTGGTCAAATACGAAAACCTCCTTGATGCCCCCCATGCAAGCATTATTCATTCTAACTCTCGCGTTCTGACCGGGTCAAGAGAAGGAGACCTCCTCAAGACACAGCCCTTTTCCCGGCGCGCACTGGCCCACCCTGACGTGTCCGGGCCTGGCCAGAGCTTCCGCCACAGTCCCGGGCGGGAGAAACCCCCTGGCGACGTCTAGCAGCGTTCCCACCATCATGCGTACCATCCTATAGAGAAACCCGTCCGCCGAGACCCAGAACTCCCACAGGACGTCCGGGACCCCGTCAGCGTCCCTCCTGACCCACCTCGCCTCCCGGACCTCTCTGACGGTCGTCCTGACCGACGAGCCCGCGGCCCTGAAGCTCAGGAAGTCATGCTTTCCCAGGAGCGGCCGCGTCTCCGCCGATAGCAGGTCGAAGTCCACGCCTCCAGAGTGCCGGTGGCAGTATCGTTCCCAGAACACGTCAGGTTCCTCGGACCGCCATACCCGGTAGCAGTAGGTCTTTTGGACAGCGTCTCTCAAGGGGTCGAAATTGAGCGGGACGTCCTCTGCCCGCGATACCAGCACATCCTTGGGCAGGAACCCTGAGATGGCCCTGGGGATGTTCTCCGCGGGAACGGTGCCCCGAGTGGTGAACGAAACCACCTGGCCCCTGGCGTGGACTCCGGCGTCGGTCCGGCCGGCGCCCCTCACGGTCACAGGGCGGCCGAGGAGCTCCCCGAGCGCGACTTCCAGGACTTCCTGCACCGTCCGCTGGCCTTTCTGCCGTTGGAAGCCGGAGAAGCCGGTCCCGTCGTACTGGATGACGGCCTTGATCCGCCTCATCCTCGGCGTCCCCTCTTCACGACGCGCGCCAGCGGCGCGGTCAGCAACCCAGCCTTCCACCGTCAGAGCCCCCGCGGGATGACCGGGCCGAACCGCACCCTGACGGCGATGACCCCTGCCGTGACCAGGGCGATGAGCGCGAACGCCAGGAAGTCCCTGGCGTGCAGGCGGAACTGGCGCATCCTGGTCCGCCCTTCGCCGCCCCTGTAACAGCGCGCCTCCATGGCCATGGCGAGGTCGTCGGCACGCCTGAACGCGCTGACGAACAGCGGCACCAGAAGCGGGACCAGGCTCTTGGCCCTCCTCATCATGTTCCCCGACTCGAAATCGGCTCCTCTCGCCATCTGGGCCTTCATGATACGCTCCGCTTCCTCGAGCAGGGTCGGGATGAACCGGAGCGCTATCGTCATCATCATGGCCAGCTCGTGGGCGGGGACGCCTATCCTGGTGAAAGGCTTCAGGATGTCCTCCAGCCCGTCTGTAAGCTCGATGGGCGATGTGGTTAATGTGAGCAGCGACGTGAACATTATCAGGATGACAAGTCTCACGCCGATGAAGAGACCCTGGACCAGGCCGGACCAAGTGGCGGTGATGGGCCCTACCTTGAAGATGGCCGGGCCGGGCGTGAGGAACAGGTGCAGGGCCATGGTGAAGATCATTACGAAGACGATAGGCCTAAGACCCCGCAATAGGAGCCCGGCTGGCACTCTGGACATGACTGCGGCAAGGAACGCGAATGCGCCCATCACAACGAACGCGTAGAAGTTGTTGCCCACGAAGAGCACGACCATGAAGAGGACGGCGATGGCGATCTTGGCCCTGGGGTCCATAGAGTGGACAGGGGATTCGGCGGGGTAGTACTGGCCCATGAGGACGCCGCTCGACATCATGGCGAAGCACGCGCCCCCTTTGCCTGACCAAGCTCCCGCGCGATCTCCGCGAACGCTTCCTCGACGCTCACTACATCGGTGCGCACCGGCCAGCCCCGCTCTCTGAGCTTCTCCATGAGGGCCACCACGTCGGGAGCCCGCAGCCCTACTTCGGAAATGAAGTCCGCCCTGGAGAAGACCTCGCGGGGAGTGCCGTTAGCGACAATCTGACCCTGGTTCAAGACCAGGAGGCGCTCGCAGAGGCGCGCCACGTCCTCCATGTTGTGAGATACCAGTATCACCGTCATGCCCGACTCGTGCATGTCCTGGACGTGTGAAAGCACTTCGTCGCGGCCTTTGGGATCGAGGCCCGCGGCGGGCTCGTCCAGGACCAGCACCTGGGGCTGCATGGAAACCACGCCGGCGATGGCGACTCGCCTGAGCTGGCCGCCTGAGAGCTCGAATGGAGAACGCTGGAGCAGGTCGGCCGGCAACCCCACCATCGCGGCCGCCGCCTTCACCCTGGCCTCGACCTCGCGCTCGCTGAGGCCAAGGTTGCGCGGGCCGAACGCTATGTCCTGCCGGACAGTCTCCTCGAAAACCTGCTGCTCGGCGTACTGAAAGACCAATCCCACCTTCTGCCGGAGCCAACGCAGGCTGCCGCCCTTCTCCCAGATGTCGCGGCCGTCGACCAGCACGTGGCCGGACGTCGGCTTGAGGAGCCCGTTCAGATGCTGAATGAGCGTGGACTTGCCCGACCCTGTCGGACCGATTAGCCCCACGAACTCCCCGTCCTCTATGCGTAAGGAGACGCCGGAGAGGGCAACCGACTCGGAAGCCGAGCCTTTGTTGTATATGTGGGTCAGGTCCCTGACTTCAATCGGCATAGCTCTTCCACCAGTTCCTGCACCGAGAGAGCATCGGGAGCGACGCCGTAGCCCGCCCCGGCGAGCATGCCCGACAGCTTTCCCAGAGGAGGGACGTCCAGCCCGAGCGACTGGAGCTTGTCCTTGTTCTTGAAGACTTCCTTGGGAGTACCCTGCATGATGACCTTGCCGGCGTCCATCACCATCACGCGGTCGGCGTACAGCGCTTCGTCCATGTAGTGTGTGATGTAGACGATCGTGATGCCGTGCTTCCTGTTCAGTTCCAACACCGTGCGCATGACCTCCTCGCGGCCTCGGGGGTCCAGCATGGCGGTAGGTTCATCCAGGATGATGCACTTGGGCCGCATGGCGAGGACGCCCGCGATGGCTACCCTTTGCTTCTGACCGCCCGAGAGGAGGTGAGGCGCCCGGCGCCTTAGCGGAAGCATGCCGACCGAGTCCAGCGACTCGTCCACCCTGGACCTGATCTCGGCTGGCGGCACGCCCAGGTTCTCGGGCCCGAAAGCCACGTCTTCCTCGACCACGGTGGCCACGATCTGGTTATCAGGGTTCTGGAACACCATGCCCGCCGAACGCCGTATATCCCAGATGTACTTCCCTTCCCTGGTGTTCATCCCAAACACGAACACGTCCCCGGAGTCGGGCAGGAGCAGGACGTTCAAATGCTTAGCCAGGGTGGATTTGCCTGACCCGTTAGGGCCGATGATCGCGAGAAACTCCCCTCGCGATACCTTGACATCCACCCCGGCCAACGCCGTTACTCTTTCCTCTTCTCCTACTTCGTACCGGTGGACGAGAGCTCTGGTCTCGATGGTCCCGGTCTCTTCCGCCATTCCTCTATCTACTTCTCAGGCCTGATGAGCTCGAGTATGGCCATGGGCGCCCCGTCGCCGCGCCTGTCCTTCACGTCGAATATCCTGGTGTAACCACCGCTTCTGTGCGAGTACCTGGGGGCTATGGTGTCGAAGAGCTTCTTGACCACGTCTTCCTTGGTGATGTAAGCCATGGCCCGCCGCCTCGCGGCGAGGGTGTCCTGCTTGCCGAGGCTGATCATCTTCTCGGATATCGCTTGAGCCTCCCTGGCCTTGGTCAGGGTGGTCTCTATGCGCTCCTTCTCCAAAAGGGACGTGACCAGGCCCCGCAGGAGAGCCCGCCTTTGGGCCATCGGCCGGTCGAAACGCGAGTGAGCCAAAGTGAGATCCCCCTATTCTTCCTCAGGGCGAAACGCCAATCCCATCTCGGCCAGCTTGTTCCTGACCTCCTCCAGGGATTTCTTGCCCATGTTCCTTACTTTCGATATTTCCTCTTCGGTTTTCTGGATGAGCTCGCCGACGGTGTTGATGCCGGCCCTCTTCAGGCAGTTGAAGGACCGCATGGAGAGCTCCAGCTCCTCGATGGGCATCTCCAGGACTCTCTCGACTTCGGTCTTCTCCTCGATCTCCTCCTCGCTGGCCTGTTCCCTGACCCTGGCGGACAGGTTCTTGAACAGCGTGAAGTGCTCGATCAGGATATCGGCCGCCTTCTCCAGGGCCTCCTCCGGCCTGATGCTGCCGTCGGTCCAGATCTCCAGTGTAAGCTTGTCGTAGTCCGTCCTCTGCCCGACGCGGGTGGCGCTTATCGTGTAATTGACCTTGGTCACGGGAGTGAACCTGGAGTCGATGGCGATGACCCCGATAGGCTGGTTGGGGATTTTGTTGGCCTCGGCAGTCACGTAGCCCCTGCCTTCCTCGATAGTGAGCTCCACGAAGAACCGCCCGCCGGTGTCGAGGTCAGCGATGTGGACCTCGGGGTTCACTATCTCCACGTCGGGATCGCATATGACGTCGTGCCCGGTGACCTCGCATGGCCCTTCCTTCTCGATCCTGGCGACCTTCGGCCCCGGGCTATGAAGCTTTACCACCAGCGCCTTCACGTTGAGGAGGATGTCGGTAACGTCCTCGCGGACGTCAGGGATGGTGGAAAACTCGTGAAGCACCCCCTCGATATTGAGCCTGGTTATAGCGGCGCCGGGCAGCGAACTAAGGAGCACCCTGCGGAGGGAGTTCCCCACCGTCACGCCGTAGCCGGCCTCCAGGGGCTCCACGACGAACCGGCCGTACTTCCGGTCCAATGAAATCTCTTCGCACTCAACTTTGGGCTCGATGAAATTGAACACTCTTTGTTCTGCCCCCTTCGATCGGGCTATGCGGGGTACTTACTTCGAGTACAGCTCGACGATGAGCCTCTCGTCGACCGGAGCGTCGACCTCGTCCCGCTCAGGCATTCTCAGTATGGTGACCTTCCAGTTGTCGGCGTCCAGTGACATCCAGGCCGGCACGTTGTGCCCCTGGAGCCCCTCCGCGATGGACTTGAAGTAATCCAGTTTCAGGTGGCTGGGGCGAACTTTGACCTCGTTCCCGGCGCTGACCAGGAAGGACGGGATGTCCACCTTACGGCCGCTGACTTCCACGTGGCCGTGGGTCACGATCTGCCTGGCCTGCTTCCTGGAGTGGGCGAACCCGGCGCGGTACACGATGTTGTCGAGCCTCCGCTCAAGGAGGAGCATGAGGGTCTTGCCAGTGACGCCGCGGGTCTTGATAGCCCTGGCGAAGTAGTTCCTGAACTGCCTCTCGCCGACCCCGTAGAAGCGCTTGGCCTTCTGCTTCTCACGCAGCTGCACTCCGTACTCGCTGGGCCTTCTCGGCCGCCCGTACTGGCCCGGAGGGTTAGCTCTTTTCTCCAGCGTGCACTTGGTAAAGCACTTATCGCCCTTGAGGTAGAGCTTCTGGCTTTCACGCCTGCATAGCCTGCAGGACGCATCGGTATACCTGGACATTGTGTGCCTCCCTTATACGCGGCGCCTCTTGGGCGGGCGGCATCCGTTATGTGGGACGGGCGTGACGTCCTTGATCATGGTGACCTCGAGCCCGGCAGCCTGCAGGGCGCGGATAGCCGCTTCCCGCCCGGAGCCCGGTCCCTTCACCATGACCTCGACTTCGCGCATTCCCTGGTCGATGGCGCTCTTTGCGGCGGTCTCGGCCGCGAGCTGCGCGGCGAAGGGGGTCGACTTCCTCGACCCCTTGAACCCCTGCTTGCCTGCGGACGACCACGACACCGTGCTGCCGATCGTGTCAGTGATGGACACTACGGTGTTGTTGAACGTTGACTTTATGTGAGCGACGCCCTTCTCGACGACGCGCCGTTCCCTTCTCCTGGTCCTTTCCTTCTTCTTTGCCACGGATGAGCCGCCCCCTTACTTCTTTCTCCTGATGCCCACGGTCTTCTTGGGACCTTTCCTGGTCCTGGCGTGGGTCTGGGTCCTCTGGCCCCTCACCGGAAGCCCTCTCCTGTGCCGGAGTCCCCTGTAGGTGCCGAGGTCGATGAGCCTCTTGATGTTCATCTGGGTTTCGGACCGGAGGTCTCCTTCGACCTTGTAGTTCTTATCAATGAACTCCCTTATCTTAGAGATCTCTTCCTCGGTGAGGTCCCTGACCCTGGTGTCCGGGCTCACACCCGCGCTCTTCAGGATGGTGCGCGCCCGCGTGAAACCGATCCCGAAGATGTAGGGCAGCGCGGCCTCGATCCTCTTCTCCCTGGGTAAATCCACACCTGCTATACGAGCCATTCCTTCACCCCGCTTTAGCCCTGCTTTTGCTTGTGCTTAGGGTTGGTGCAGAGCACCATGACCCTACCGTGCCGCCTGATAATGCGGCATTTCTCGCATATCTTCTTAACGGAAGGCCGTACCTTCAAAAGAAACCCCCCTCGTCGGCTACCGTAAGCGACGGACTATTCTGCCACGGGAGAGGTCGTAGGGAGAGAGCTCAAGGAGGACCCTGTCTCCCGGGAGGATCTTGATGAAGTTGATGCGCATCCTGCCCGAGATGTGGGCCAGGACCTTGTGCCCCCCCTCGATCTCAACCCGAAACATTGCATTGGGTAGCGGCTCCACAACCTTGCCCTCAACCTCAATGCTGTCTTGCCTCGGCATCGTACTCCCCCTCATACGCCTAGAGAAGTCTGTCCACCGGTTGGCACATTATACCAGAGTGAGCAGCCTTGGCCCGCTCGCGGTGACCGCTACCGTGTGCTCGAAGTGGGCCGAAAGGCGCCCGTCCTTGGTGACCACCCGCATGTTAGGGTACGAGATGACCTCCGGCCCCCCGGCGTTCACCATCGGCTCTATAGCGATCACCATGCCTCTACGCAACGCCGGCCCAGTCCCCGGCACCCCGTAGTTGGGGACGCTGGGATCCTCGTGCATACTGCGCCCGACTCCGTGACCGGCGTAGTCCTCGACCACGCTGAAATTGTGCTTCCTGACCACATTCTCGACGGCCCGCCCGATGTCGCCCAGGTGATTGCCCTCTTGCGCCGCGGCTATACCAGCAGAGAGCGAATCCCTGGTCGCATCCATGAGCTCTCTCGCTTCCCTCGAAACCCTGCCCACGGGGAACGTCGCAGCTGTGTCACCGATGAACCCATCAAGCGTCGCTCCAACGTCTATCGAGATTATGTCGCCCTCAAAGAGGCGCGTCTCGTCCGGGATGCCGTGGACGACCACGTCGTTGGGCGACGCGCAAATGCTGGCGGGGAACCCCATGTATCCCTTGAAGGTCGGGATCGCCCCGCGACTCCTCATGAACTCCTCGGCCGCCTCGTCCAGCTCTTTGGTGCTGATCCCCGGCCTTACCATGCCTCCCAGCATCCTGAGGCACTGGCCGGCGATCTTGCCCGCGCTGCCCATGATCTCTATCTCCTCGTCACTCTTCAAGACTATCATGACTGCACAAGGCCTCTCGAGCGCAGCTCCCGGTCGATCCGGCGGGCCACTTCCGCGACTTCGCCTTCCCCGTCCACCACTCTGACCATGCCCTTCTCCCCGTAGTAGGTCTCCAGCGGCTTGGTCAGCCGCTCGTAGAGCGAAAGCCGCTCCCTCACGGTCTCCTCCCGGTCGTCCTTGCGGACAACCAGCTCGCCGCCACACGCGTCGCACCTGCCTGGCACCCTTGGACGCTGGGTAGCCAAGCTGTATGGCTCGCCGCACTGCGCGCAGACTCGCCTCATCCTGGCCCGTTCCAGGATCTTCTCCTCGGGTGCGACCAAGTCTATGACCAGGTCCAAAGACTCGCCCCTTGAGGAGAGCACCCTCTCCAGCGCCTCCGCCTGGGCGAGGTTGCGCGGATACCCGTCCAGGACGAACCCGTTGCGCGCGTCCTCCGATGACAGCCTGTTCTCGATGACTCTCAAGGTAGTGGCGTCGTCTACCAGGTCCCCCCGGGCCATGATACCCTCGACCAGGGACCCGAGTTCGGACTTCGCCGCTGTCTCCTGCCTGAAGATGTCCCCCGGCGCGACGTGCGGGATGCCGTGCTTCCCGGCCAGGAGCTTCGCCTGGGTTCCCTTGCCGGACCCGGGAGGCCCCAAGAACAAAAGACGCAAAACCTTCCACCGCCCCTATCGTAGGAATCCCTGGTAGTTCCGCATGACGAGCTGTGACTCTATCTGCTTCATGGTCTCTATCGCGACGCTTATGACGATCAAGAGGGCAGTGCCTCCCAGAGCGTGGAAGCCGGGAAGCCCCGTTATCTGGATCATGAAGTTCGGCAAGACGGCGATGGCGGCAAGGAACAGGGCCCCAACGGCGGTGATCCGTGTGACCACCTTGGAGAGGGAGTCGGCCGTGGGTTTACCCGGCCTGATCCCGGGAACGAACCCGCCGTACTTCCTCATGTTGTCCGCGACGTCCAGCGGGTTGAAGATCATCGCCGTGTAGAAGAAGGTGAACCCGAATATCAGGAGGGCGTACATGGCGGTGTACCACGGCGCCCTGTAGTCGAACAAGTTGCCCAGCTTGGCCGCCCAGGGCGACGTGCTGAACGACGCTATGGTCGCCGGGAACGCCAGGAGCGACGACGCAAAAATGACCGGGATGACGCCGGCCTGGTTGATGCGCACGGGAATGTTGGTGGCGTAGCCGCCCATCATCTTCCGCCCGACCACCCGCTTGGAGTACTGCACGGGTATCCTGCGCTCGCCCTCGGTCACCCAGATCACCAGAATGATGGTGACCGCGGAGACCAGGACGAGCCCGAGGACGTTGTACCACCGCGTCTCTTTCAGCTGGACGAGAGATATTATCCTGGCGATCTCCTTGGGCATGCCGGTGATGATGCCGGCGAAGATGAAGAGCGAGATGCCGTTCCCGATCCCCTTCTCGGTGATGACTTCACCCAGCCACATGAGGAAAGCAGTGCCCGCGGTGAGACTGAGGACGGCTTCGATGAGGAGCCAGATGGAGGTGGACACTAGCGCGCCCTGCGCCCTGATGGCCAGGGTCATGCCGGTCGCCTGGACGACGCCCAGGATGACGGTGCCATACCTGGTGTAGCTCTGCAGCTTCTTGCGCCCGTCCTCTTCCTTGGCCATCTCTTCCCAGCTTGGTATGACCATTTGCAGGAGCTGGGTGATGATCGAGCTGTTGATGTAGGGATAGATGCTCATGGCGAAGACCGAGTATCTCGAAAGGGCTCCTCCGGAGAAGAGGTCCATGAACGCGAAGAGCGTGCCCTCCGAGAAGAGCCGCTGGATGACCTCCGGCACTATCCCGGGGACCGGCACCGCTACGCCAGCTCTGAAGACTATGAGCAATCCAATCGTGATCAGGATCCTCTTGCGGAGGTCTTGTACTTGCCACGCGTTCCTGAGGGTCCCGATCATCTAAATCACCTCGGCCGTGCCGCCGGCGGCCTCGATTTTCTCCTTTGCCGACTTGGAAAAGGCATGGGCCTTGACGGTGAGAGCCTTCCCGATCTCCCCTTCGCCGAGGACCTTGAGGCGGGTAGCGTTCCTCCTGAGCGTCCCCTTCGCCTTGAGCTCGTCCGGGCCGACCTCGGCGCCAGCGTCGAATGCAGAGAGATCGTTCACGTTGACCAGGTCGTACGAAACGGAGAAGTTGTTGTGGAACCCCCGCTTGGGGAGCCTCATGGTGAGCTTCATCTGCCCGCCTTCGAAGCCGCGTCCCTTGCCGCCTCCGGCTCTTGCCTTCTGGCCCTTGGTGCCGCGGCCCGCGGTCTTCCCGTTGCCGGACCCAAGCCCTTGGCCTTTCCTCTTGCCCTTCTTCACCGAACCCGGTGTAACGGGCAGGTTATGCAATTCCATTGGGCACGACCTCCGATTCCGGGGGTTCTTTGGATCTCTGGACCTTGCCCCGGAGAAGAGCCACTTCCTGGGCGCTCCTCAGCTCCTTGAGAGCTTCCATGGTGGCGTGAACGACGTTGTAGGGGTTGGCCGAACCCAGCGACTTCGTCAGGACGTCCTGGATGCCCGCGAGCTCCATGAGCGGCCTCACTCCGCGGCCAGCGATGATGCCGGTACCGGGGGAAGCGGGCCGGAGCATCACCTTGCCTGCTCCAAATCGGCCGATGACCTCGTGGGGGATCGTGTTGTTGTGCCTCGGAACGTTGATCAGGTTCTTCTTGGCGTCTTCGATCCCTTTCCTTATGGCGTCGGTGAGGTCGAGGGCTTTGCCCAAGCCGGCGCCGACCCTGCCATTCCCGTTGCCGACCACCACGAGTGCGCGGAAGCTCCGCCTGCGTCCGCCTTTAACGGTCTTGGACACGGGGCCCACGCTGACTACTTCGTCTTTGAACTCCTCTTCCGGCTTGCCGGGAGCGCCTGCCCTATCGGACCTGGGCGCGCGGTCACCCCGGCCCCTGTCTCTCCTCGACGTGTCTATCAAGAAATCACCCCGCATTTTAGAAATCCAGCCCGCCCTGTCTGGCGGCCTCAGCTAATGCTTTCACCCGGCCGTGGTAGATGTAGCCGCCTCTGTCGAACACCACTTTCTTGAGGCCCTTTTGCACGGCCCTCTCGGCCAGGAGCTTCCCTACCATCGCCGCGCTCTTGACGTTGCCGCCGGAAGCTGCTTGTTCCTTGAAGTCGGGTTCCACCGTAGAAGCGGAAACCAGGGTGCACTGAGCGGTATCGTCGACGACCTGGGCGTAGATGTGCTTCAGGCTCCTAAAGACGCACAGCCTAGGGCGCTCTGGCGTTCCAACCACCCTTTTCCTCACGCGGAGGTGGCGCGTCTCCCTCTTCTCTTGCTTGCCTTTCATGGAAGGTCTATCCTCCCTCGGTGATCCTGACTACTTGGTG
>Ga0315295_10000835_pt1 | contig 26273 bp, 27 predicted proteins | sample YL17G14_0_MG_FD_204453 | JGI IMG/M metagenome (GOLD analysis project Ga0315295, IMG submission 204453) | Sediment microbial communities from Yellowstone Lake, YNP, Wyoming, USA - YL17G14_0 | ecosystem: Environmental > Aquatic > Freshwater > Lake > Sediment | place: USA: Wyoming | collected... | reverse complement strand
ACGCGGGCGTCAACGCCGCGCGCTTCCTCGAGACCTATCCCGGCTACGTCCTCGTCCGCATCATGCAGGCCATGGGCGCCTACGGCTACCGCGGCTTCTTCGAGCGCAAGCCGCGCTTCCTGGAGAGCGTGCCGTACGCAGCGCGCAACGTGGCAGGGCTGCTGGAGGCCGGGCTGCCCATCGCGCTGCCCGAGCTGGAGGGCGTCTTCCATCGCATCGTGGAGGCGTGGGCCGCGCGCCGGAGCCCGATCGAGCCTCCTCTGGGCCTCAACGTGCACATCACGAGCTTCAGCTACCGTGACGGCCTGCCGCCGGACGAGACCGGGCACGGCGGCGGCTTCGTGTTCGACTGCCGCTCGCTCGCGAACCCCGGACGGCTCCCGGAGCTCTCCGGCCTGCTCGGCACCGATGCGCCCATCGTGCGCTTCCTCGAAGCCATGCCCGAGACCGAGGCCTTCTGGCGACACGCCATCGCGCTCGTGGACGCGCACATCGCGAACTTCCGCGAGCGGAATTTCTCCGACTGCAGCGTCGCATTCGGCTGCACGGGCGGCCAGCACCGCTCGGTCTACTTCGCCGAGCGGCTCGCCCGCCACGTCCGCGAGCACCACACCGACGTGGCCGTGGACCTCGACCACTCCGCCCGCGCCCGCTGGACCCTGGCCGACGACCGATCGCCCACGCCGGGGGGCGGCATCGCGCCGGGGCAGGCGATCCCCTTCATCACGGACGCCTCTTGAACGCGATGATCTTCGCCGCCGGGCTCGGCACCCGGCTGGGACCGCTCGGGCAGAGCACGCCCAAGGCGCTGATCGAGATCGCCGGCCGCACCATGCTCGAGCGCACGGCGGCGCGCCTCGTCGCGGCCGGTGTGACGCGCATCGTGGTCAACGTTCACCACCACGCCGAGCGCATCGAGCGCTTCATCGCCGGGCACGACCTCGGTGCCGAGGTCCTGGTGAGCCGCGAACCCGAGCGCCCGCTCGAGACCGGCGGCGGGCTGCTGCACGCGCGCGACCTGTTCCAGCGCGATGACACCATCCTCCTGCACAACGTGGACGTCATCGGCAGCGCCGGCCTCGATCCCCTGGTCGCCGCGCAGCGTTCGAGTGACGCGCTCGCGGCCCTGGCCGTGAACGAGCGCGAGACGGCGCGCTACCTGCTGTTCGACGACACCGGCCTGTTCGGCCGGGAGGACCGCCGCAACCGCCTGAGGCGCGAGGTCAGGCCGCCGCGCGGCACGGTGCGAGCGCTCGCCTTCGCGGGCATCCACGCCTGCGCGCCGCGCCTGCTCGACCTCATCACCGAGCGCGGCGTCTTCCCCATCGTGGACGTGTACCTGAGGCTGGCCGCCGAAGGACACGTCATCGTGCCCTGCGTGCTGGAGGACGACCAATGGCTCGAGATCGGCAACCTGGAGCGGCTCGAGGCCGCACGGGCGCGACTGGAGCGACCCGCGTCCGCCTGACCCCCGAGCTCGAGGGGAGCGGGACGCCGCCACGCTGCTGCGCGCCCTGGTCGCGGGCCCGCGGCAGACTCGGCCTTCGGCCACATCCGACACACCGGGAGCGATGAGGCCTTGCACCGCGGAAGCCGGCGGGCGCACACTCGTGGGGACCGCGCACCGCGAGAGGAGCACGCCATGCCCGCCACCCCGCTTCCCGTCCGATCCTCCTGCCCGGCCACCGCGGCGCGTGCGGCGGCTCTGCTGCTGGGCGTCACGCTCTGCGTGCCCGCACCGGCGATCGCGGAATGTTCCGCGTCCATCGTGACGCTGAGCTGGCTCAACGGCCCGTTCTCCACGACCGCCAGCGTCTACGACTCCACCGATACCACCCCCTATCCCGCGCACGTCACCTTCGACCGGATGCGGTTACGCCTGTCCCTGTCGGGCTACTCGTACGGCAGGTACCTCATCGCTGTGCGCGTGGTGGACCGCTTCGACCTGGCCGGGGTGCCGCCGGGCACCGCCGTGAGCGCCACGCTCGAGCTCCACACCGCGGGCCAGACCACGAGCTGCTCCGGTCACGGCTGCGGGGTCGAGTTCCGCGCGTCGCTGCGCGCCGGCGCCGACTCGCTGGTGGGGGACGCCAGCGGGGAGGGCCCCGGCGTGCGTGTCCTGCCCACGCACCTGAAGCTGCCGGTCACCCTGGTCGCGGGCTCTCCGCTCGAGGCACAGTTCTTCATGCACTTCGCGACCGGACCGGCCGGCGCCGGCACCGTGGACGCCAGCGCGACCTGGGAGTTCAGCGGCCTGCCCTCGGGCGTGCAGGTGCTCTCGTGCTCGGGCTCCGACATCACCCCCGTGCGCACCGGCAGCTGGGGAGCGCTCAAGATCCGCTACCGCTAGGGCCAGCCGACCGCACGGCGAACCCCTGGCCGCGAGCCCCCAGCCCTGTTGACAGCACCGGTTTCCCGCACTAGGTTCAGGCCCGGCTTGAAGCGGACCTCGTATGGGCGGGCATAGCTCAGTTGGTAGAGCGCGAGCTTCCCAAGCTTGAGGTCGCGGGTTCGAACCCCGTTGCCCGCTCCATCTCATCTTTGGCTCGTGGCGCGTCGGCTCAGGTGGAGGCACCCCCCGGCGCGCCGAGCCGTTCAAGGAGCCCCGACGAGCCCATGGCCGCCCCGGTAGTCGCCATCATCGGCCGCCCCAACGTCGGCAAGTCCACCTTCTTCAACCGCGTGCTCGGCGAGCGCCGCGCCGTGGTCCACGACCGGCCCGGCATCACGCGCGACCGCAACACGGCGCGCGCCGAGTGGGCGGGACGCTCGTTCCTGCTCGTGGACACGGGCGGCTTCCTGCCCGGCGCGGCCGAGGGGCGCGACGCCCACGTGCGCCGCCAGGCCGAGATCGCCATCGAGCTCGCCCACGTCGTGCTCTTCATGGTGGACGCGAAGACGGGCGTGACCGACCTCGACGGCGCCATCGCCCGGGACCTGCGGCGGCGGGAGGCGAAGTCCCTGGTCGTGGTCAACAAGGTGGACAAGCCGGGCGACCTCGCCACGCACGACTTCCACCGGCTGGGCCTCGGCGAGCCCATCCCCATCTCCTCGGAGAACGGCTTCGGGATCGGCGACCTGCTCGACGAGGTCGTGGCCCGCCTGCCCGCGCCGTCGGGGAGGGAGGCCGCGCCGGGCCGGCGCGTGGCCATCGTGGGACGACCCAACGTGGGCAAGTCCTCGATCGTGAACGTGCTGCTGCGCGAGGACCGCGTGATCGTCGAGGCCAGCCCCGGCACGACCATGGACGCCATCGACACCGAGTGGAAGACGCCGGCCGGCGTCTTCACGCTGGTGGACACGGCCGGCATCCGCCGCGAGGCGCGCTTCGAGGACGAGGCCGAGTTCTACGCCGTGGTGCGGGCCCTGAACGCGCTCCAGCGCGCCGACGTGGCCTGCCTCGTGGTGGACGCCACGCAGGGCTTCCTGCGGCAGGAGGCCCGCCTCTCCCACAACGCGCTGGAGGCGGGCTGCGCGGTGCTGCTGGTCTACAACAAGTGGGACCTGATCGAGGGCCGCGAGGCCGCCTGGAAGCGCCTGACGAACGAGCGCGCCGAGCGCTACCCGACGCTCGCCGACCTGCCGGCGGTGCCGGTCTCGGCCACGGAGAAGACCAACTTCGGCCGCCTGCCCCGGCTCATCCTGCAGCGGGTCGAGGAGTACGGGCGCAAGATCCCGACCAAGCTGCTCAACGACTGGCTGGCGCGGGCGCAGAAGGCGCGCGCGGTGCCGTCCACGCGCATCGGCCACGCCCCGAAAATCTACTACGTGACCCAGACGGGCACGCGTCCGCCCGAGTTCACGCTGTTCGTGAACCATCCCCAGCGGCTCGGTGAGAACTACCGCCGCTTCCTGTGGCTGCGGCTGACCGAGCAGTTCGGCTTCCACGGCACGCCGGTGCGGCTGCGCCTGCGCAAGAGCGAGTAGCGCCATGCTCGTGTCCATCCTGTTCGCCGTCGGTGTCGCCTACGTGTGCGGGGCGCTGCCCTTCGGGCTGTGGATCGGGCGCGCCTTCCGCGGCGTGGACATCCGCACCATGGGCTCGGGCAACCTCGGCGCCACGAATGTCTATCGCTCGCTCGGGCCGGGCCTCGGCGTCCTCACGCTGCTGCTCGACGTGGCCAAGGGAGCGCTGCCCGTGTGGCTGCTGCCGCAGGCCGGGCTCACGGCCGCGTTCCCGGGCGGGCCCGAGTGGTGCCGGCTGGCGGTCGGCGTGGCCGCCGTGGCCGGACACGTCTGGACCTTCCTTGCCGGGTTCAAGGGCGGCAAGGGCGTGGCGACCACGGTGGGGGTGCTCCTGGCGCTGGCCCCGTGGGCCTTCGCCGTGTTCGCGGCGGTGTTCGTGCTGGTGGTGGCCGTCACGCGCTACATCTCGCTGGGCTCGACCGTGGGCGCCGTCGCCTTCGCCGTCACCCTTGGGCTGCGCGCGCGCGGGGACGTGCGCAGCCCGACGTTCCTGCTGGGCGTGCTGCTCGCGCTGCTCGTGGTGCTGCGGCACCGCGACAACTTCCGCCGCCTCGCCCGTGGCGAGGAGCGGCGCTTCTCGTTCAAGGGAGGGAGGACGCCGTGAGCACCGTGGCCGTGCTGGGGGCCGGCTCCTGGGGCACCACGCTCGCCATCCACCTGAGCCAGGCGGGGGCCGAGGCCCGGCTGTGGGGGAACGTGAGGCAGGACCTGGACGACATGGTCCGGGACCGGGAGAACCGGAAGTTTTTGCCTGGCATAAGCCTCCCGGATGGGGTTAAGGTACTGCCCGAACTCGAGGCGGCGCTCGAAGGTGCCGACTTCATCCTCTTCGTCGTGCCCTCGCAGGCGGTGCGCGAGGTGGCCGGCAGGGTCAGGGCCGTCGGGTGCGCGGGGCTGCCGGTGTGCGCGGCCAAGGGGCTCGAGATGGGCACCCTCGAGCGCATGAGCGCCGTGCTCGCGGAGAGCCTCGGCGACGCGGACCCCGTGATCCTCACGGGACCGAGCCACGCCGAGGAGGTGAGCCGCGGCATCCCGACCTCGGTGGTGGCGGCGGCGCGGGACGAGGGCCGCGCGCGGGCGGTGCAGGTGCTGTGCTCGACGCGGGCGTTCCGCGTCTACACGAACACCGACGTGGCGGGCTGCGAGTACGGCGCGGCACTGAAGAACGTGATCGCGATCGCCGCCGGCGTGTGCGACGGCATCGGCTGGGGGGACAACACCAAGGGCGCGCTGCTCACGCGCGGGCTGGCCGAGATCTCCAGGCTCGGCGTGGCCATGGGCGGGCGGCGCGAGACCTTCTTCGGACTCGCCGGCATGGGAGACCTGATCACCACGGCCATGAGCCGCCACAGCCGCAACCGGCATCTGGGGGAGGGCATCGGCCGGGGCCAGTCGCTCGAGCAGGTGCTGGGAGGCATGGTGATGGTGGCCGAGGGCGTCTACACCGCGCGCGCGGCCCGCGACCTGGGGCGCGCGCACGGCGTGGAGCTGCCCATCACCGAGCAGGTGTGCGCGATGCTGTTCGAGGACCGCAGCCCCCGCGAGGCGCTGCAGGCGCTCATGTCGCGCGATCTGAAGAGCGAACAATGAGACCCGCGACACGCGCGTCCCGCCGGGGCGACGGTGGGGCGGGACACGCAGGGAGGAGGACGTTGACACCCCTCAAGACGGAACCGGAAGCCGACTCCAAGCTTTACCGGCCCATCAGCGAGGTCGCCGAGGTCGTCGGCGTGAAGCCGCACGTGCTGCGTTACTGGGAGACCCAGTTCAGCATGCTGCGGCCCAAGAAGAACCGTGCCGGCAACCGCATGTACCGGCCCGACGAGGTGAAGCTCCTGTTCCATATCAAGGAGCTGCTCTACGCCCGGCGCTTCACCATCGCGGGCGCCCGGCGGCACCTCCTCGACCAGCGCAAGGAGCAGAGCCCGCAGGTCGAGCTGCACTTCGGCGAGGCCGAGAAGAAGATCGCCCTGCACGAGGTGAAGGACGAGCTGAAGCGGATCCTCGGCCGTCTGCGCGGGCGCGAGCTGCAGGCCTGAGGCCGCTGCCGGGGGCTGAGGCGCTCCCGGGGGCGCGTTCGCGGCCGCGGCGCGGGCCGCCCGCCGCGACTTGCGCGACCGGCCCGGGCTCGCATAGATTGGATGTCGCCACAAGCAGACCCCTTTAGGTCGGGGCGTAGCGCAGCCTGGTAGCGCACCTGCATGGGGGGCAGGTGGTCGCTGGTTCAAATCCAGTCGCCCCGACCAACTCTCCGCGGCGCCTCCCGCCCACACCACGGTCCCCGCGTGACTCCCCGCCGTTGGACCTGCCATTCCTCCGGTGCTACCTTGCGCGCGGAACTTCACACCATGAAGAAGCCCGCCCTCTCCCGGTTCAGCGTCTCGATGCCCGCCAGCCTGGCCGGTCAGCTCGACGGCATGGCGAAGGCCAAGGGCTACGCCAACCGCTCGCAGGCCGTCGCGGACATGGTGCGCGCCCACCTGGTCGAGCACCACGCGCAGATGGGGACGCAGGAGATCGCCGGGACGGTCACGCTGGTGTACGACCACCACAAGCGCAACATCCAGGCGCTGCTGACCGGCATCCAGCACGACCACGGGGACCTGATCGTGGCCACCCTGCACGTGCACCTGAGCCACCACGCCTGCATGGAGGTCCTCGCGGTGCGCGGACGCGCGGACCGGGTCCACCGGCTGGCCGACCGGCTCATCGCGGCCAAGGGGGTGGTCCACGGCAGGCTGACCGTGACCACGACCGGGACGAGGTTCGAGGGGCACGAGGGCTGACCCGGAATCCCGGGCCGGGGGCCGCGGTCCACGCGGCCGGACCAGGAGCGACGTGCACATACCCGACGGTTTCCTCGACGCGAAGACGGCGGTCGCCGGCGGCGTGATCGCGGCCACCGGCCTCGGTGTCGCGCTGGCGGGCGTCCGCCGCACGGTGCCGCCCCGGCACATCCCGCTGATCGGGCTGGCGGCGGCCTTCGTCTTCGCGGCGCAGATGCTGAACTTCCCCGTGGCCGGCGGCACCTCGGGCCACCTCATCGGGGCCGTGCTGGCGGCCATCCTGCTCGGGCCCAGCGCGGCCGTGCTGGTCATGAGCGCCGTGCTCATCCTGCAGTGCCTGATGTTCGCCGACGGCGGCGTGACCGCGCTGGGCGCGAACGTGTTCGACATGGCCCTGGTCGCGCCGCTGGTCGGCTGGCTCACCTACGAGATGCTGCGCCGGGCCACCGGGGACGGGTCGCGCGGCCGCCTCTTCGCGACGGCCTTCGCCGCCTGGTGCTCCACGGTCGCGGCCGCGATCTCGTGCGCGGGCCAGCTCGCCCTGTCGGGGACGGTGGACTGGCGCGTCGCCCTGCCGGCCATGGCCGGCGTCCACATGCTGATCGGGCTCGGCGAGGCGCTCATCACCACGCTGGTCGTGGCGACCGTGGTGCGGAGCCGTCCCGAGCTGCTCCTCGCGCACCGGGAGCCTGGCCTCCGGCCGCAGGGGGGCACGTTGTTGGTCCACGGGCTGCTCGTCGCGCTCGGCCTGGCGGTCTTCGTGGCGCCGTTCGCGTGCGGCTGGCCGGACGGTCTCGAGAAGGTCGCCGTGACCCTGGGCTTCGAGCAGCGGGCCGCGGCCAGTCCGGTGCTGGGCGCGCCCCTGCCCGACTATGCGATCCCCGGGCTCGGATCCGGCCCGGCCTCCACCGCCATCGCCGGCGCGGCCGGCACGCTCGTGGCGTTCGTCGTGGCCTGGGTCTTGGCCATCCTCCTCGCACCCCGCCCGGGAGCCGGCGGTCGGGCCGTGAAAGGCGGGGACGCGAGTGCATCGCGCGCTTCTTGAGCCCTACCAGCACCGGAGCAGCCCCGTCCACCAGCTGCCTGCCGCGCTCAAGTGCGCCGGAGCGCTGGCCTTCGTGTTCTCCGTCGTGCTGCTGCCGCGCGCCTCCTGGCCCGCCTACGCCGCGGGCGGCGCCGCGCTGCTGGCGGTCGCCGCGCTGTCGCGCGTGCCCGCGCGGCGGCTCGGCGCGCGGCTGCTGCTGGTGGAGCCCTTCGCGCTGGGCGTGGCGCTGCTCTCGCTGCTGCAGCCGGATGGCGCGCGCGTCTTCGCGGCCACGCTCACGAAGAGCACCCTCTGCCTCTTCGCCATGGTGCTGCTCGCGGCCACCACGCGCTTCTCGGACATCCTGCGCGTGCTGTGGAGCGCCCGCGTGCCCGCGCTGCTCGTGACCACGCTCGCGCTCATGCACCGCTACCTCTTCGTGCTGGTGGACGAGATGGCCCGCATGCAGCGTGCGCGCCGCGGCCGCACCTTCACGCGGGGCCGCGTCTCTCTCTGGCACTCCTCAGCCACGGTCATCGCGCACCTCTTCGTGCGCAGCTCCGAGCGCGCCGAGCGCATCTACTCCGCCATGTGCGCCCGGGGGTGGCGGACGTGAGCGCCCTCGAGGTGCGCGGCCTCGACTACCGCTACCCCGACGGGACCGCGGCGCTGCGCGACATCGCCTTCAGCGTGGGGGAGGGCGAGCGGGTGGGGCTCATCGGTCCCAACGGGGCGGGCAAGTCCACGCTGCTGCTGCACCTCAACGGCCTGCTCCCCGAGCACCGCCCCGCGGCGCCGGCCGTGCACGTCTTCGGCCGCCCCGTGGCGGAGCCGCATCTCGTCGAGATCCGCGCACGGGTGGGACTGCTGTTCCAGGACCCGGACGACCAGATCTTCTGCCCCACGGTGTGGGAGGACGTCGCCTTCGGCCCCCAGCAGCTGGGACTGCGCGGGGCCGGGCTGGCCTCGCGCGTGGCGCGCGCGCTGGAGCAGGTGGGCCTCGTGGGATTCGAGGAGCGGCCGCCGCACCACCTCAGCCGTGGTGAGAAGCGCCGCGTCTGCCTGGCAGGGCTGCTGGCCTGCGAGGCGCGCCTGCTCGCGCTCGACGAGCCCACCAGCGACCTCGACCCGCGCGGGCGGCGCGAGCTGAAGGTGCTGCTCGAGAGCCTCCCGGTCGCCCAGATCATCGCCACGCACGACCTCGCGCTGGTGGTCGAGCTCTGCCCGCGCGTGGTCGTGCTGGATCGCGGGAGCGTGGTGGCGCAGGGACCGACCGAGAGCCTCCTGGCGGACGAGGAGCTGATGCTCGCGCACGGGCTCGAGCGCCCGCACATCCTGCGCCACCGGCACCCGCACTGAGGGGCGCGGGCCGCTTGCATCTTCGCCGCGCCCGCCCCAAAGTGCTCCCGGCATGATCTCCTGGCTCTTCTACCAGCTCGCCGACGTGCTCGTGCGCGTGCTCCCCGCGCGGGTGGCCGACCGTCTCGGCATCGGCCTCGCGCGCCTCGCCTTCGCGGCGCACCTGCCGGCCCGCGCCCATCTCGTGCGCAATCTCGCGCGGTTGCTCGGACGGAGCCCCGACCCCGGCCTCGAGGCCGTCGCGCGCGAGGCCTTCGACAACTTCGCGCTCACCTTCACCGACTTCCTGCGGCTGGGCCACGCCGATCCGGCGCGGCTCGCCGGCGCCATCGAGGTGCACGGCGCAGAGCACCTCGAGGCGGCGCGCGCCTCCGGGCGCGGTGTCATCCTGCTTTCCGCGCACCTCGGCAACTGGGAGCTGGGCGCGGCGTGGCTGGCGGCGCAGGGTGCGCGCGTGAACCTGGTCGCACGGCCCCACCCGAGCCCCTGGGTCGAGGGCTTCTACGCCCGCCGGCGCGACGTCTGGGGCGTGCGCCGCCTGCCCGGCCGCCCGGTGTGGCGGGGCGCGGCGGCCGCCCTGCGGCGCCGCGAATGGGTGGCGCTCATGGCCGACCGCGAGGCCGCGGGCCGCGGAGCACCGCGGCCCCGCTCGGTGTGCGCCTGGGCCGCGGCGCTCTCGCGCCGCACCGGGGCGCTGGTGCTGCCGGCCGTCATCGTGCGCCGGGCGGACCGCGGCTACGCGGCCTACTTCGAGCGTCCGCTCGAGCCCGCGGCCGTGCGCGCGGAGGGCTTCGTCGAGAGCCTGCGCCGCCACCTCAGGCGCCACGCGCGGCAGTGGTTCGCGTTCGAGGCCATGCCCGAGGGGATGGCCTGATGCGCGTGGCGGCCCTCGTCCCGGCCTACCAGGCGGCGGCCTGCGTGGGGGAGGTGATCCTGCGCCTGCAGGCGCTCGAGCGGCCGCCCGAGATCCTCGTGGTGGACGACGGTTCGCGCGACGCCACCGCCGAGGTGGCCCTGCAGCTCGGCGCCCGCGTGCACTCCTTCGCGGCGAACCGCGGCAAGGGCCACGCCCTGCTCGCCGGCTTCGCCCTGCTGCGCGGCGACTTCGACGCGGTGATCACGCTGGACGCCGACGGCCAGCACCCGCCCGAGTGCTTCCCCGATTTCGTGCGCGCGGCGGAGGCGGGCGCCGACCTCGTGCTGGGCAGGCGCGCGCGGACGCCCGACATGCCGGCCTCGCGCCGCTTCGCCAACGGCTTCTCCTCGGGCTGGGCCACCTGGCTCGCGGGCCAGCAGGTCTCCGACAGCCAGTGCGGCTACCGCCTGCACTCGCGCCGGCTCCTCGAGCGCACGCCGCTCACCCCCGGGCGCTACGAGGTCGAGACCGAGCTGGTGGTCCGTGCCGCGCGGCTCGGCTTCCGCCTCGACGAGGTCGAGATCCCCACCGTCTACGGCGAGGCGAAGAGCCAGATCCACACCCTGCGCGACGTGCCACGCATCGTCGGCACGCTCGTGCGCCTGACCGCCGAGGGCATCGCGCCACCGGACGCCATGCGCGCCGCGCGCGCCGCGGGGGACGCGCGATGAACGTGCTGATCACGAACGACGACGGCATCCACGCGCCCGCGCTGCGCCGGCTCAAGGAGGCGCTCATCCCGCTGGGACGCGTGACCATCGTGGCGCCCGATCGCGACCAGAGCGCCGCGTCGCATGCCCTGACGCTGCAGCGCCCCTTCCGCATCCAGCGGCACGAGGAGGACGTCTACAGCGTTGACGGCACGCCCACCGACTGCGTGGTGACGGCCTTCTACGGCCTGCTCGACCAGCGCCCGGACGTGGTGATCTCGGGGATCAACCACGGGCCCAACATGGGCGAGGACGTGTTCTACTCGGGCACCGTGGCCGCCGCCATCGAGGGCTCGCTGCAGGGCGTGCCGGCCGTCGCGGCGTCGCTGGCCACCCGGCAGCCCGCCGACTTCGTCGAGCCCGCGCGCTTCATCGCCCGGCTGGCGGCGCGCCTGCTGGACCGTGGCCTGCCGCGGCGCCACCTGCTCAACGTGAACATCCCGCACCGGCCGTGGCCGGCGATCGAGGGCGTGAAGGTCACGCGGCTGGGCAGCCGCATCTATCACGACACGCTGGTCAAGAAGGTGGACCCGCGCGGACGGGACTACTACTGGATCGGCGGCGAGGACCCCGAGTGGGAGTCCATCGCGGGCACCGACTTCCACGCGGTGGCCGCGGGCTGGATCTCGGTCACCCCGATGCGGCTCGACCTCACGGCCGAGCCCGCCCTGGCGGAGCTGGAGGAATGGCGCCTGGAGAAGTAGGTGACGGACGCGGCCCCGGCGGGACCGACCCCTTCGCGGCCGAGCGGGCCCGCATGGTCGACGAGCAGATCCGCGCGCGCGGCGTGCGCGACCTGCGCGTGCTGGCGGTCATGCGCGACACGCCACGTCACCCCTTCGTGCCGGCGGCGCAATGGCACGAGGTGCACGGCGACTGGGCGCTGCCCACGGCCTGCGGCCAGACCATCTCGCAGCCCTACATCGTGGCCCGCATGCTGGAGCTGCTGGAGCTCGAGCCCGGCCACCGGGTCCTCGAAGTGGGAACGGGGACCGGATACCAGACCCTGCTGCTGGCCCGCCTGGCCCGCGAGGTGTTCAGCGTCGAGCGCCTCCACGGCCTGCTGGAGGTGGCACGGCTGCGTCTGGCGGACTTCGGCGCCACGAACGTGCGGCTGCGGGAGGGAGACGGCACTCTGGGTTGGCAGGAGTTCGCACCCTATGATAGGGTCCTCGTCGCTGCGGCGGCACCCCGTGTCCCCGAGGCCCTCAAAGTCCAGCTCGGAGAGCGGGGTGTTATCGTGATTCCGGTGGGCGGCACGGCCAGCCAGCGCCTCGAGGTCTGGTGCCGGGGCCAGGACGGCCGCTGGGATTCCCGCCGTCACGGCGAGTGCCGCTTCGTCCCCTTGCTCGGGCGGGACGCCTGGGGGGAGGAGCGGGGCTCCTTCAACAACTGACTTGGCGTCGTCGGGGCGTGGCTCAGCCTGGTAGAGCACCTGGTTCGGGACCAGGGGGTCGGAGGTTCAAATCCTCTCGCCCCGACCATCGTCTTCCTCGGGCCCGGTTCCGTTCCGGGCCCGCGACTTCAGTCCGGCTCCAGGCGCCCTGGCGGTCCGAACCAGGCCCAGAACCATGCCACGCGCCCACCTCGTGATCAGCGGATGTGTCCAGGGCGTCGGCTTCCGCTGGTTCGTGCAGCGCGAGGCCAGGGCGCTCGGCCTCACGGGCGAGGTCCGCAACCGGCGCGACGGAGCCGTCGAGGTGGAAGCCGAGGGGGATCGCGAGACGCTGGAGCAGCTCGTCGAGGTGGCCCGGGAGGGCCCGGCGGCCTCCCTGGTGGAGGCGGTCGACGTGCGGTGGAGCGAAGGGCCACCGCGTTTCGGCGACTTTCTCATCGGCCCCTCATCCTAAGGGACGAATGGCTCCCGACCTGGTCCGATTCCGCGATCGCCTCAGCGAGACGCTGGAGGACGCCCGCCGCAGGGGCGGGGTGTCCGTCAGCGACTACGAGACGCTCCTCGTGGACCCCGACTTCGACGACGCCGCGTTCCAGCGTTTCCGTGCCGAGGCGCTCGAGGCCGGGCTCGCGCTGCCCGAGACCGAGGTCGAGGTCGCCGCGGCGCCCGAGGCGCGCCCGGGCGTGGGGGAGACGGAGCGCGACCTGCTCGACATCTACCTCCGCGAGATCGGGCGCGTGCCGCTCATCCCGCATCCCGAGCTGCTGGCCCTTGCGTACCGGGCCCGCGTCGGCGACGCCGAGGCGCGCAAGCGCATCATCGTCGCGAACCTGCGCCTGGTCGTGCACCTGGCGCGCGACTACCGCAACCGCGGCCTGCCCATGCTGGACCTGATCGAGGAGGGCAACATCGGGCTGATCCACGCCGCGGACCGCTTCGAGCCCGAGCGTGGACTGCGCTTCTCGACCTATGCCGCCATCTGGATCCGGCAGGCCATCCTGCGCGGCATCGCCGAGCAGTCGCGCTCGGTCCGCATCCCGGTGCAGATGTTCCAGCAGGTCAACCGCTACGTGCGGGTCGAGCGCGCCCTGCGCGCCCGATTCGGCCGCGACCCGCTCGCCGAGGAGATCGCCGCCGAGATGGATATCTCCGCGGCCCGCGCCACCCGGCTCGGCACCCTGCTGTCGAGCCTGCGCTCGCTCGACGAGGGCACCAGCATGGAGACCTTCGAGCAGCTCTCGAGCGAGGACCTGGCCGAGTCGCCGCCCTCGGTCGAGCGCCTCATCGAGCTGCAGCTCGAGCACGAGAAGATCGATACCCTGCTGCGCTCGCTCAGCCAGCGCGAAGAGCAGATCGTGCGCATCCGCTACGGCTTCTACGACGGCGTGGCGCGCACGCTCGCCCAGACCGGCGGGCTCTTCGGCATCTCGCGCGAGCGGGTGCGCCAGATCGAGGCGCGCGCCCTGCAGAAACTGCGGCGCGCCGTCGAGCTCCAGGATGTGGGCCGCGTGGGCGGAGACACGGCCCACTGAGCACCCGGACCGCCCATGCGCCGCAGACCGCCAGGCCGACACAGGGAGAGCCGCGAATGAACGACCTCAGGCGCTTCATCCGTGACGTGAGGGATTTTCCGCGCAAGGGCATCCTCTTCAAGGACATCACGCCGCTGCTGCTCGACCCGCACGCGCTCGCGTCCGCCATCGACCTGATGGGCCAGCGCGTGGCCCGGCCGGAGGCCGTGGTGGCCATCGAGTCGCGCGGCTTCGTGTTCGGCACCGGCCTGGCCCTCAAGTGGCAGGTGCCGCTGGTGCCGGCGCGCAAGTTCGGCAAGCTCCCGGGCAGGACCGTGCGCGAGGTGTACTCGCTGGAGTACGGCGAGGACACGCTCGAGATCCACGCCGACGCCCTGAAGCCCGGCCAGCGGACGGTGGTGGTGGACGACCTGCTGGCCACGGGAGGCACGGCAGTCGCCACCGCGCGGCTGGTGGAGCAACTCCAGGCCCGCGTCGAGGGGATGGTGTTCCTGATCGAGTTGTCCGGGCTCGGTGGACGCGAGCGACTCCAGGGCCGCCACGTGGAGGCGCTGCTCCAGTACGAGGTCCACGAGTAGCGGGCGAGCGCGCGCAGCGTCGCGCCGGTCCGGGCGCCGGATGGCGAAGGGCGCCGGTCCTCTTCGGGACCGGCGCCCTGCCTTGTGAGGTGGTACCGCGGGCGGGTTACACCCGGTGGACGTTGGACGCCTGTAGACCCTTGGGGCCACGGGTGACTTCGAACTCGACCGCGTCACCCTCGGCGAGCGTCTTGAAGCCCTCGCCCTGGATGGCCGAGAAGTGCACGAACACGTCCTCGCCGCCCTCCTGCGAGATGAAACCGAAACCCTTCGCCTCGTTGAACCACTTCACCGTACCACGAGCCACTTCGCAACTCCTTGCTGCCGGGTCCGGGGACCCGCTACTGCCGCCTGATCGCGACGGCCGCGCCCGGTCGCGATGACCGGTCTTCAGTCGCCTCGGATGCCCGTACAGACGAATGCCGCCAGGTGGACCCTGGCGGCACTGAACTGGCGTTCGTACATCCACGGGCGACCCAAGCGAAGTGAGTATCCGCAGGCCGGCGGGCGAAGTCAAGAGTGACGAAGGGGTGGGGCCGGGGCCGCGCACGGGACGCGCGGGCAGGGAGCCAACGGCCGCCCCGACATGCGGTGCGCCCGCGCCCGTCGGGGCGGGGGGGCTGGACGCAGCCTCCGGCGTGCCCTAGCCTGCCGGTCGCGGAGACGCGCATGAGAAGGACCCCCTGGCGCTGCACGCTGACGCTGGCGCTCGCCCTGCCGCTCCTCGCGGCGCACGGGCGGGCCGCGGCCTTGCCCGCCGACTCCACCGCCACGGCCCCGCGCCCCCGCTGGGCCCTCGTGCTCTCGGGCGGGGCCGCCCGCGGATTCGCGTTCGCGGGCGCGGTGCGGGCGCTCGAGGAGGAGGGCCTGCGCCCCGACCTCATCGTGGGCACGAGCGCCGGGGGCCTGGTGGGCGCCCTCTACGCCAGCGGCTACTCGAGCCGCGACATGCGGCGCATGCTCACCCGCATCGACTGGGAGGGCATCTTCGCCACCTACCAGGGCGAGTACGAATGGCGTCGCACCGTGCTGCCGCGGCCCTGGGTCACGTTCACGAGCGAGGGCCGCGGGGTGCACTACGCCTCGGCGCTGGTGGACGACGCCGCCATGAACTACGCCCTCTCGGTCTCGTACCTGCGCGGTGAAGGCCTGGCGCTCGGGGACTTCGACCGCCTGCCGATCCCACTGCGCGTCGTCGGCTCGGAGATCCCCTCGCTGCGGTCCGTGACCATCGGTGGCGGCAGCCTCGCGCGCGCGATCCGCATCACGAGCAGCGTCACTCCGGTCTTCCCGCCGCTCCCCGAGGGGCGGAGCCTGCTCATGGACGGCGGCCTGGCCAGCAACCTGCCCGTGAGCGTCGCCCGCGACCGCGGGCTCGACCACATCCTGGCCGTGGACGTGGCCATCCCGTACAAGGACCTGGACGAGCATTCCTCCGCGTTCGACGTGGCGTTCCAGCTCTTCGACCTGCTCAACAAGCGCGGCCAGGTGGACACCCTTTCGTCGCGTGACCGTCTCATCTGGCTGCGCCTGCCCGGCGTGTCGCCCACGTACTTCGCCGGCTACGACACCGCGATCGCGCGCGGCTACCGCGAGTGCCGGGCGCGCGTGCGCGAGATCGCCGACTCGCTCGGCCTGCCTCGCGACCACACCCTCGTGCCTCCCGCACCCGTGGTCCTGCCCCCGCTCGCGAGCCTCGTCGAATTCCGCGACCGCTTCGGCAATCGCGCGCGCCGTGCCCCCACGGCGCAGGCCCGCCTCGGCCGGCTGCCGCGCGGCCCCTTCGAGCCCGAGGCGCTGGCACCAGCGATCCAGCGCGTCTACCGGACCAACCTGTTCCGCAGCGCGTGGCCGAGCCTGCGCGTCGAGGGCGACTCCACGCGGCTCTCTTTCGAGGTCGCCGAGCGCTCGCCACGCGAGATCGGCCTCGCGCTGGGCTACGACACCGATCGGCTCGCCCGCGCCGGCGTCAACGCGGTCTTCCGGCCGCTCCGCCACCCCTGGCCGCCCTTCATCCTGCTCGGCGGCTCCGCGGGCCGCTACGGCTGGCAGGCCCACGGCGCCATCGGTCCGCACGGCCTCGTGCACGGCGGCAGCGGCTGGTTCCTGCGCGGCGGCGCTCGACGGACCGACACGCGCCTCTTCGACGGGAAGCGGAACCTGCGCCTCCTGCGCACCGACCGCGTCGAGGCCGTGTTGGGCCTGCAGCAGCGCCTGCCATGGGGCGACGTCGTGCAGACCGGCGGCGGCGGCGGGAGCGCCCTGACCGCGGGCCTGCGCCAGGAGGGACTCCTGGCCGCCTTCCGACTGCAAGGGCACGGACCGCTGGTCCACGGCGCAGAGGGCGTGGTGATGGGTGGGCCCGACGGCTATGCCGTTGGCAGCTTCGAGCTGGGCCTGCGGCTCGGCATCGCCGGCTGGCAGCTGCAGCCGACCTTCGTCACCGCGTACGCTTCGGAGGACGCCCCTGCCGACGAGATCGAGGGCCTGGGCGGTCCCCGGACCTTCGCCGGCCTGCGCCAGAACGAGTGGCTCGGACACCGCCTGGGCGCCGTCGACGTGCGCATCTCGCGGCGGCGTGGCGTGGGCACGATCTGCGCCTACGCGCAGGCCGGGCGCGTGCAGGACGTCGTGAGCCGGCCCGATTTCGAGGGCAGGCTCCATTTCGCGGTCGGGCTCGGCGCGCAGCTCGACGTGCCCTTCGGTCCCATCCGTCTCGACTGGGGCCTCAACGACCGGGGCGACGACCGGCTGGAGTTCGGGCTGGGGCAGAGCTTCTGAGGACAGGGCATCTCGGGAACGAGACACCCCACGCCAGGTCCCAACGTGCTGGCATTCCACCGGGTCCCGGCATCATCGGCCTTCGGACGATGCCGAACCGCCGGCTCCCGCGCTCGAACCGACTGCGGGTTAATGCCGGCCGCAGCCCTGCCGATAACAGCGGACACGACGAGGGTTGGCGTCTCTCCCCGTACGGGGGAGAGCGCACGCACGCTTTGGAGGGCCAGGCCCCGATGTTCTCGCGCTTCAAGCGGTGGTTCTCGGCGCGCGAGCGCCAGGCAACCGGGACGGTCGAGCCGGAGCAGGGGGCGACACCGGACGCCGTGTCGTCCCCTGCGGATGACGAAGCCGCCAGGCTGTGGCGCGAGGCCGCGCACTCGGTCGTCAGCGACGACAGCCTGGACGACGACTCCCCCGAGCGCGTCGAGGACATGCGCGTCGCACTCGAGCACAGCCTGCGCTGGCGCGTGGACGTGCTGCTCGAGCGGTCGTCGGGCACCGGCCCGCTGGGCGATGGGCCCGCGGTCGTCACCTCGCTGCAGAGTGCCAACCAGCAGGCCGTCCGCCAGATCCCGTTCGCGGCACAGCAGGCGCTGGTCGTGGCCCGCAGCCCCAACTCCTGCATGGCCGACCTCGTGCGGCTCTTCGAGCGTGACCCCACGCTCACCCAGTCGCTGCTGAAGACCGCGAACTCCTCGTGGTACGGCCACAGCGAAGACCCCGTCGTCTCGATCCTGTCCGCGGTGCAGCGCATCGGCTACCAGGGCGTGGAGAACGTGCTGCTCGCCAGCATCGTCGAGGGCATGCTGTGCCGGCCCGGCGGCGCCTACACCGCGCTGGTGGGGAAGGTGTGGAGCCACATGCTGCGCACGGCCCCGCTCGCCCGGCGGCTGGCCCCTGCCTTCGGTGTGGATCCCGAGATCGCCTACACGCTCGCGCTGCTGCACGACGTCGGCAAGCTGGCGGTGTTCGATCACATCTCGGCGCTGCGGAAGGAACTCCACCGCGAGGTGCGGATGCCCGAGGCGTTCCTGTTCGGGATGCTGAACCACCTCCACGAGCCGGTCGGCGGACAGGCGGCACTCCGGTGGGGACTGGGCACGGTTACGGCCCGCGCCCTGGCGCGACATCACCGCCACCCGGTGCCGACCAAGCCCGACCCCCTGACCGAGCTGCTCTACGTGGCCGAGCGCGTGGACATCACCACCGTGGTCCACTTCGAGAAGCCCGACCTCGACAGCATCTGGACCAAGGGCGGCATCACGACCGCCCAGGAGCTGGTCGCGCCCTACTTCGAGGACATGGCGGCGTAGACACCGCCCGTCAGGCGCGGCAGCGGGCGACGACGCGCGGCGAAGGGGCGGCTCCGGCCGCCCCCTCGCCATTCCCGGGCACTGCGCCTGCCGGGGGCGCCGCGGGGTCCCGGGGCGCGCTTGCGCACTTCGCTCCGACACGCCAGAGTCACGGCCCGGGCGGCCCCGTAGCCCGGACGGAGGTGGCATGCTGCAACTCGAGTGCGCCGACCTGGCGCAGGCGGTGGTCGAAGGCAACGCCGCTGAGGCCCGGCGGCTGGCGCGCGCCTGGGCCGAGGCCGGCGGCGACCCGCTGCAGGCGCTGGAGCAGGGCTTCGCCCGGGGCATCCACCGGGTCGGCGAGCTGTGGGAGGAGGGCGAGTACTTCCTGCCCGAGCTGATCCAGGGCGCCGAGGCCATGAAGGCCGCCCTCGAGACCCTGGGACCCTTCCTGCGCGCGGCCCGGACGGAGCAGCGCAGCAGGGGGTGCGTCGTCATCGGGACGGTGCGGGGCGACCTGCACGACATCGGCAAGAGCCTCGTGGCGACGATGTTGTCCGCGCACGGCTTCGAGGTGCACGATCTCGGCAGCGACGTGCCGGTCGCCGCCTTCGTCGAGGAGACGCGGCGCGTGCGCGCCGGGATCGTCGCCGCCTCGGCGCTGCTGACCACGACCATGGTGGGGCAACGGGACCTCGTGCGGGCGGTGCAGGCGGCCGGCTTCGACTGGTCGCCCCGCGTCCTGATCGGGGGCGCCCCGACCACGCCTGACTGGGCGGCCGAGATCGGCGCCCGGCACGCCGAGAACGCGCTGCGCGCGGTGGCGGTGGCGGAGGAGCTGGCACAGCGGTGAGCGAGCTCCTCGACCGCCTGCGCCGCGGCCCCTGCCTGCTGCTCGACGGCGGACTCGGCAGCGAGTTGATCGCGCGCGGCCTCGCCCCGGGCACGCCCCCCGACCTCTGGACACTCGAGCGTCCCGGGGATCTGACGTCGGTCCACCGGGCCTACCTGGAGGCCGGCAGCGAGGCCGTCCACTCGAACACCTTCGGCGCGAATGCGGCGCGACTCGCACGCTTCGGCCTGCTGGACCGCATCGAGGACTTGAATCACGCGGCCGTGCGTCTCGCGCGCGAGGCCGGGGCACGGTACGTCATCGCGGACGTCGGCCCCACCGGCGAGTACCTCCCGCCCGTCGGCCAGGCGGACCCGGGACAGTGGCGACGGCACTTCGTCCAGCAGGGGCGCATCCTCGCGGCCTCCGGCATCGACGCCTTCCACGTCGAGACCATGACCGACCTGCGCGAGGCGCTGGTGGCCCTCGAGTCGCTGCGCGAGGCGGCCCCGGGCCTGCCCGTGCTGGTCTCCCTGGCCTTCGAGCGCAGGAAGCGCGGCTTCTTCACCATCATGGGCGATCCACTCGTGCCCTCCCTGACGCGGCTCGCCGCGGCCGGGGCGGTGGCGGTCGGGGCCAACTGCGGCATCGCGAGCGCCGACATGCGGGAGCTGGGCCGCGAGGCGCTCGCCGCGACGGACCTGCCGCTCGTGCTGCAGCCCAACGCGGGCCAGCCGCTGCGCGAAGGCGGCGGCGTGCGCTACGCGCAGCGTCCCGAGGAGTTCGCCGAGGACATGGCCTCGCTGCTGCCCGCCGCGCGCCTCGCCGCGCTGGGCGGCTGCTGCGGTACCGGTCCCGCCTTCATCGCCGCGCTGCGTTCGCGCATGCCGGGACACCCGCAGCCGGTCGCGCCGGCTCCGGGTCCGCGGCCGTGAGGGGAAGAGACCTCCCGTGAGCGGCGTCCCCCTGGCAGTGCGCATCCAGCGCGAGGACGTGCTCCACTTCCTCGGCTACGGCCGGGGACGCGGGCCGGGTGCGCGCATCGAGGAGGCCCTCGGCGCGGTGCTCGACGAGGCCCGCGCCCTGGCCGCGCCCCAGGGCCTGCATCGCATCCTGGCGCCCGGGTGCGCGGGCGCGCTGGGCCTCGAGCCGCGATCCCGCGCCTCCCTCGCCGTGGGCCTGGTGACCATCGGCCGCGATCTCGAGCAGCGGGTCACGGCCCTGCTCGCCGAGGGGGAAGCGACACACGCCCTGCTGCTGGACGCCGCGGGCAGCGCCGCCGCCGAGGAGGCGGCCGGGGAGCTGGAGCGGTTGCTGCGCGGAGAGCGGCCCTCGCGGCGGTTCAGTCCCGGCTACGGCTCCTGGCCCCTCACCGCGCAGCGCGCGCTCTTCGATCTGCTGCCGCACGCGGAGATCGGAGTGCGGCTGCTGCCGTCCTGTCTCATGACGCCGCGCAAGTCCGTCTCCTTCGCGCTGTGGCTGGGGGCCGGGGAGGACCTCGCGACGGGAGAGGAGCCCGGGAGCGTGCGCTGCGAGACCTGCGGCCTCGTCTCGTGTCCCTATCGCCGGCACGCCCCCGCGGAGGAGACGGATCCGTCACCAGGGGAGGAAGCATGACCACCGCGTGGCGTCCGAAGCTCGCCATGTTCGCGCCGGAGGAGCCCGAGCGCATCGTGGCCGAAGCCTGTCGCGTGCTCGAGCGGGTGGGCGTGCTCGTCGAGAACGCGGAGGGCGCGCGCCTGCTGGAGGCGGCGGGGGCGGCCGTGAAGGGCGGGCGCCACATGCTGCCCGAGCGCCTGGTGCGCGAGGCGCTGGGCAGCGCGCCGGACCGCGTGGTGCTGCACGACGTGCACGGCGAGCCCGCCTGCGACCTCGGCGGCGACCGCGTGCACTTCGATCCCGGCTCGGCCGCGATCCACGTCCTCGACGAGGCGACGCAGCGGCGGCGCCAGGCCACCACGCGGGACGTGATCCGCCTCGCTCGGCTGGTGGACCTGCTGCCGAACTACGCCGCGCAGTCCACGGCGCTGCTGCCCGCTGACGTCCCCAGCGAGGTGGGGGACCGCTATCGCCTCTACCTGGCCCTGCGGCACGGGGGGAAGCCCGTGGTCACCGGGACCTTCCGCAAGGACGGCTTCGCGCCGATGCGCGACATGTTGAGCGCCGTGCGCGGCGGGGACGAGGCCCTGGCCGCGAAGCCGCTGGCCGTGTTCGACTGCTGCCCGAGCCCGCCCCTGAAGTGGAGCGACCTGACCTGCCAGTCGCTGCTGGACTGCGCCCGCGCCGGGATCCCGGCCGAGCTGGTCTCCATGCCGCTCACCGGCGCCACCTCGCCCGTGAGCCTGCGCGGGGCCGTGGTGCAGCACTGCGCCGAGAGCCTCTCGGGGATCGTCCTGCACCAGCTGGCCCGGCCGGGCGCGCCCATCGTCTACGGCGGAGCGCCCTCCGCCTTCGACATGCGCCACGGCACCACGCCGATGGGGGCCGCGGAGACCATGATGATCTGCGTGGGCTACGCCCAGGTGGGCAAGCACCTGGGCCTGCCGACGCACGGCTACCTGGCCCTGTCCGACGCCAAGGGGCCCGACTACCAGGCCGGCCTCGAGAGCGGGACGGGCGCCGTGCTGGCCGCCCTCGCCGGCATCAACCTGGTCTCCGGTCCGGGCATCCTGGACTACATCCTCACCCAGTCGCTCGAGAAGCTGGTCCTGGACCACGAGGCCTGCGCCATGGCGCTGCGCGTGGCCCGCGGGATGGCGCAGCGCGGCGACGACGCGGCGGAGCTGATCGCCGAGCTCGTGCAGCGGGGGGAGTTCCTCTCGCACGAGCACACGCGGCGGCACTGGCGGGAGGAGCTGTCGGTACCGTCGGCCGTGATCGACCGCCTGACCTACGGCGACTGGGAGGCCGCGGGCGCGAGGACGGCCCTGGACCGCGCGCGGGCCGAGGTGGAGCGTCTGCTCGCCCGCGAGCCGGAGCCGCATCTCCCCGCGGAGGCCGCGGCCGCGCTGCGGCGGATCATGACCGGGGAGGCCCGCCGCTTCGGGATGGACGAGCTTCCCGACGCGTCGCCCGACCGCTGAGGCCACGGGGAAGCGGCCGCATCAGGACCACATCCCTGCCGCGCCGGCCGTCCGATCCGCGACAGCGGGCTCTCCGCACCGGGCACGCCCCAGGCCCCGCCCGCCGTTTTGGGCTTGCCCGGCGCGCCGTCTCGGGCGAAAGTGCGGGAGGATGACCCACTGAGACCCGAGGGCGGAGGAGATCGGAGCGGACTCCGCGCCGCGCGCGGCCCCGAGGGGCGCTCGGCGTACCGCCGCAGACCCACAGCGGGAGGTGCACATGATCAGGCGATTCGACCTCACGGACGGCACGGTGGTCCCGGCCGAATCGGAGCACGCTCCCGTCCAGCTCTTCGTCAACCCGGACCCGGCCGAGCGCGACATCCTGCGCACCGTGTTCGGCCTCGACGAGCACACGCTCTCGTCCGCCCTCGACCCCGACGAGGTCTCCCGCCTCGAGGCCACGCCGGACCACCTGCTGCTCATCTGGAAGCGGCCCACCAACTACTCCGGGCGCGACACCTTCTACTTCAACGTCGCCTCCATCGGGCTGCTCCTCCTCGAGGGGCGTCTGGTCGTGATCGTGACCGACAACCTGCCGCTCACGAGCGGGGCCCGGCAGACGCCGACCCTCCACCGCCCCCTCGACGTGCTGCTGGGACTGCTGCTCATCACCATCCAGCACTACCTGGAGCACCTCAAGGTCATCAAGATGATCGCGCGGGACCTCCAGCAGAAGATCAACACGTCGATGGAGAACAAGCACCTGATCCAGATGTTCAACCTCAGCGAGAGCCTGGTCTACTACCTCAACGCCATCAACTCCAACGGCGTCGTGCTGACGCGCCTGCGGGCCCACGCCGAGCGCGCCGGCTTCTCGAGCGCGGATCTCGCCTTCATCGACGACCTGACCGTCGAGAACACCCAGTGCTACAAGCAAGCCGAGATCTACTCGACCGTGTTCGCGGGCCTGATGGACGCGCGCGGCAGCCTGATCAACAACAACATGAGCGTCCTGCTGAAGAACCTCACGCTCATCAACGTGGTGTTCCTGCCGCTGAACCTCATCGCGGGCATCGGGGGCATGTCGGAGTTCAGCATGATGACGCGGCACCTGGACTGGCGGGTCGCCTACACGCTGTTCATGGTCGCCATGGTCGTCATCGGCGTGATCACCTCGATTATGCTGCAGCGGATGGACTTCGGCGCGGGCCCCTTCGTCCGCCTGCCGCGCAGGAAGCCGCCGCCCGGCCGGGGAGGCCGCTGAGGCGGTCCGCGCCGGGTCGCCCGCGTCGCGCGGCGTGACCCGGCGAGCGGTCCCGGTCCCGGTCGCATGAGGGGGCGGACTCCCTATTTCGATTGCGGCACTCCGCGGCTTCACTTAGGGTCCTCGACGTCCCCCGGTCCCACCCGTTTCCCGCCCAGGGAGGTCTCCCATGAAACGGTTGCTACCCACCCTCACGTCGTTGCTCATCCTGCCGGCGATCCTCATGGCGATGGTCATCATGGCGTCGGGAGGCAAGACACGGTCCGTGGCTCGCACGGCGCCCGCGACCGGCACCGTCGTGTCGCGGACCGTGGCGCACCCCGCGCCTCCAGCGGCCGTGGCCCACCCGCGCGCCGCGAGGGTCGCGAAGCGGGCCGCCGCGCGGCACGCCGCCGTCCCGGCGCCGAGCGCGCCGGCCGCGGTCGCGGCTCCGCCGGCCGTCCCGCCCGGGACCGCAGGCTTGCGCGTCTACCTGGATCCCGAGACCGGGACGCTCGGCGGGCCGGGCCCGATGGTGACGCCCGATGAGGACGTCAGCCCGCTCAACGAATCGGACGAAGGACTCGTGCAGCAGGTCATGCCGGACGGTCACGTCATGATGGACCTGCAGGGCCGCTTCGCGGACTACGTCCTCGTGACCATCGACGCCTCCGGCAGGCTGGTCTTCCAGTACGCCCGCGATCCGCGGCTCCCGCGCGAGCTGGCGCCGCTGCCGGTCGCCAAGCCGGTGGAGCGCTAGCCATGACGACCCTCGACGGATTCCGCGTGCGGGGTGTGCTCCCCCTGCTGCTGTGCTTCGCGCTCGTCGTGACGGCCGGGACGGCGTCCGCGGCGACCATCACCATCGTCAACAACGACGGGGCGGGCGAAGGGTTCAACGACCCGGCGCCGCGCGCCCCCATCGGCGGCAACCCGGGCACTACCCTGGGTCAGCAGCGCCTGAACGTGTTCCAGTACGCGGCCAACATCTGGGGCAGCATGCTGCCCAGCACCGTCGTGATCCAGGTCCGGGCCGCCTTCAACCCCATGACCTGCACGGCCACCAGCGCCACCCTCGGCAGCACCTCGTCGAACACCGTGCATCGCGACTTCGCCGGGGCACCTTATGCGGGGACGTGGTACGTGCAGTCGCTCGCGAACCGGCTGGCCGCCACGGACCTGAGCACCGCCAATCCCGACATGACCATCACCTTCAATTCCACGCTGGACGGCGGGACGTGTCTCGGCGGCTCCACCTGGTACTACGGCTACGACAACAACGAGGGCGCCAACGTCGACCTGCTGCCGGTGGTGCTCCACGAGATGTCGCACGGGTTCGGATTCGCCACCACCACCAGCGGCACGTCCGGCAACTTCAACGGTGGCTACCCGAGCATCTACGACCGCTACCTGTACGACGAGGCCACGGGACTCCACTGGTACCAGGAGACCGCGGCCCAGCGCGTCGCCTCGGCCATCAGCCTGACCGGCCTGACGTGGGACGGCATGTGGGGCCTGCAGCGCGCCCGCCTGTGGCTGAACCATCGCCCGCGCATGGCCATCAACTCGCCGCCGGGCATCGCCGGGATCTACTCCATCGGGACGGCCGCGTTCGGGCCGGCGCTCACCATGGCCGGCGTGACGGGTAACGTGGTGCTGGTGCAGGACACGAGCACGGTCACGAACCCGAACGACGGCTGCGACCCGATCGTCAACGCCGCCGCGCTGGCGGGGAAGATCGCGCTCGTCGACCGCGGCATCTGCACCTTCGTCATCAAGGCGAAGGCGGCGCAGAACGCCGGGGCCATCGCGGTGCTCATCGCGAACAACACCACCGGCATCCAGCCGCCCGGCGGCTCCGACCCGACCATCGTGATCCCGGTGGTCGGCATCTCCCAGGCCAACGGCAACGCCATCAAGGCCAACCTGGCGACCGGGGTGAACGTCACGCTGGGCCTGGATCCCGTCTACCTGGCGGGCATGAACAACAACTGGCGTCCGTTGATGTACGCGCCGAATCCGTACGCCAGCGGCTCGTCCGTCTCGCACTGGGACGTCACCATGACCCCCAACACGCTGATGGAGCCGAACATCAACGCCGACCTGACCAGCAGCGTGGACATCACTTCGGCGCTGCTCCAGGACATCGGCTGGGGCATCGATCCCGTGGTGGCCACGACGCTGGCGCTCTTCACGGCCGAGGGGCGGAGCGACGGCATCCTGCTGCGCTGGCAGTTCTCCGACCCGGCGGACGTCGCGGCGCTGCGCGTCGAGCGGGCACCGGCGCCCGGGGGGCCGTGGTACCCCATTCAGACCGAGTTGAGCCGGGAGGAACTGACCACCGTGGCCCTCGACCCCAGCGCCGAGCCGGGCACGGTCTACTTCTATCGGTTGGTGGTCACCGGGCAGGATGGCAAGCCGGTGGCTCAGGGCCTGGTCACGGCCAGCCGCAGCCAGCTCTACACCGGACCGGCCGTGCTGGCCGCTCCCCGGCCCAACCCGACCTCGCAGGGCGCGACGATCTCGTTCCGCATCGGCAAGCCCGAGTTCGTCCGGCTCACCATCACCGACCCCAGCGGGCGCCGGGTGCGGACGCTCCAGCAGGGCATGATGCCACCGGGCGAGTACACGCGGACGTGGGACGGCCTCACCGACCATTCCGCGGGCGTGCCGGCGGGCGTCTACTTCGTGACGCTCGGCACCTCGGAAGGCATGAAGACGCAGCGCGTCGCCGTCATCCGATAGTCCCGGGAAGCTCGCGGCAGAACCGTCGCGCCGGGCCCGCATGGGCCC